>OGKC01000004.1_pt1 | contig 263592 bp, 210 predicted proteins | sample 1572411 | NCBI WGS metagenome assembly OGKC01 (sample SAMEA2582157, study PRJEB24529) | metagenome
GTATTGGAAAGCACGCTCGCCTTTCTGGACGTGTTGCAACGGATGATGTTAGGCAAGGAAACAAGCCGACTGAAAGGGCTTTACCTCTTTTGGAATCTGGTGGATAAACGGGAAAAGAGCGAACTGTACGGACGGTATGAAAAAGTAATCGCCGGAATGGGGCTGCCGATGCTCACTACCCAGATACCGGACACGAAACGCTTCCGCAAGGAACTGGATGCAGAACACCGGACGGTGTTCCGCTCCACGCTGTTCGCACCCGACAAGCGGATGGTTGCGGGCAGCGGAATCCCCGAACTGGCACATGAAATAATATCCATCCTCAAACTATCAGGCTATGAAGAAACAGCAAACAGATAAGCCCATCGACGAAGAACTGCTTATGCGGATGATGGCGGGTGAAACGGAAAAGCCGCAAGGCAACGGTGATGCGCCGGAAACAGAAGCAACAGGACAAGAGGCAGAAGAACCGGAACAGGAAACAGAGAATAGGGAAACCGCCGTGCCGATGGAAAACAGGGTTGCCGGGAAGGTGGCTGACGGGAAAGTGCCGGATGGAAAAACGGCTGACGGAAAGCGGCGCAAGGCGAAGCAGGCGGCGGACTACGACACGACCTTCCTCAAAGGGATGGATATACCCGCCCGTTACGGGAAGCCCGTGTATGTGCGGCGTGAATACCACGAGCGGATCGCCAAAATCTCCATGATGCTGACGGGCGGCAAGGTGTCGCTATCCGCCTACATAGACAATGTGCTGGCACAGCACTTCGAGCAGTACCGGGAAGAAATAGAAGCGGCATACGCCGGAAAGATGGAAAAACTCTTCTAAAGCGGAAAGGAGAAAGGAACATGATACTGAAACTGATACTCTCCGTCCTGCTGCTGTACTACCTCTGCGTGCTGTGGAAATATTACCGTACCGACATAGCCGGACTGCTGGGAAAAACGGATGCCGGAGAAAGGACAGACGAACCGGACAAAGAAGCGGAAAAGCCGGGCGAACCGTACACGGTTATCGGGAAAAGCACCTACCGGGAAAGACAAACCTACGAGCCGGAAGACAAGCGGAGACATGCTGATAATCAAGCGGATAAAACGGATAATTTCGCACCCGGAACGCCGGAAACGGATGCGGGTAACGGCACGGAACAGGCGGAAGAAACCGCTGCGGACGAGGATGCGGACTACTCTGACATCGAGGTAGAACCGGAAGAGGACGAGCCGGAAGAAGAGGGATATGTACCCACGCCGGAAGAGTTGGAAGAGGAAGAAGAACTGGGGGCGTACTATCCCGACAGCAATCCCGACTTTGCCACCGGGTACACCTTCGAGGACTTGAAGAAGGTACACAGGGTTATCACCACGGACGATGCAAACGAGCAGGAGAAACAGCAAGCCCGTGAGGTGCTGCCTGCCGTGATGGGATCGGACGTGTGGGACGAGATGCTGGATGAATTTGAAGGGGCACGGCAGCGTGTCGCCCGACTGATGAATAATAGTAATGTTTAATTTAATCTTAAAAGACAATGACAAAAAAGAGATTCTTTTTGATGGCAGCCTGCGTGATGGCTGCCCCCCGTGCGATGGCACAAGGCAACGGACAAGCGGGTATCACGGAAGCCACGCAAATGGTGACTTCGTATTTCGATCCGGGAACGAAATTGATTTACGCCATCGGTGCGGTGGTGGGATTGATTGGCGGGGTAAAGGTGTACGGGAAGTTCAGCAGCGGTGATCCCGATACGAGCAAGACAGCGGCTTCGTGGTTCGGAGCGTGTATTTTCCTGATTGTCGCCGCTACGATCCTGCGCTCTTTCTTTCTGTAAACAAGCGCGTTATGAACTTTGAAATTAACAAGGGGATTGGCAGGAACGTGGAGTTCAAGGGCTTGGAAAGCCAGTACCTTTTCGTGTTCGCCGCCGGGTTGCTTGCCGTGTTCGTGGTGTTCGTTATCCTGTACATGGCGGGCGTGAACCAGTGGGTGTGCATCAGCTTCGGTGTGACTGCGGCTACGCTGCTGGTATGGCTGACGTTCCGGCTCAATGCCAAATACGGCACGCCCGGGCTGATGAAAGCCGCCGCCCGGAAACGGCATCCGAGGTATGTGCTGAACCGCCTGAAAATTCCCCGATTATTTACCAAAAACAAGAAAGAATGAGAAATGTAATGAAAGCGGCAACGCTGGAAAGCAAATTTCCGCTATTGGCAGTAGAGAACGGCTGCATCGTGTCAAAGGATGCGGACGTGACGGTAGCCTTCAAGGTGGAACTGCCGGAACTGTTCACCGTTACCAGTAACGAGTACGAGGCGATACATTCGGCATGGCACAAGGCGGTAAAGGTATTGCCGGACTTCTCCATCGTGCATAAACAGGACTTCTTCATCGAAGAGAAGTACCAGCCGGAGATAGACAGGGACGAACTTAGTTTTCTAAGCCGGAGCTTTGAGAGGCACTTTAACGAACGCCCGTTCCTGAACCACTTCTGCTACCTGTTCCTTACCAAGACCACGAAGATGCGCAGCCGTCAGGAAAGCACGTTCAGCACGCTGTGCAAGGACAAGATTATCCCGAAGGAGATCGAGGACAAGGAAACGGTAACGAAGTTCCTCGAAGCGGTCGGGCAGTTCGAGCGGATCATGAACGACAGCGGGTTTATCACGCTCCGCCGCCTGCGGGCGGACGAGATTGTAGGGACGGAAACGACGGCGGGTATCGTGGAGAAATATTTCTCCCTCTCGCAAAACGATACCACTGTTCTAAAGGATATTTCGCTGAACCCCGAAGAGATGCGGATAGGTGACGACTTCCTTTGCCTGCATACCCTTTCGGACGCAGAGGATCTGCCGGGAAACGTGGGTACGGACAGCCGCTATGAACGGTTATCCACCGACCGGAGCGATTGCCGTTTGTCGTTCGCCGCCCCGGTGGGCGTGCTGCTGACGTGTAACCACGTGTATAACCAGTACATCTTTATTGACGACCATGCGGAGAGCCTGAAACGGTTCGAGCAGACCGCAAGGAATATGCAGTCGCTATCCCGCTATTCCCGTTCCAACCAAATAAACCGGGCATGGATAGAGGAATACCTGAACGAAGCGCACAGCAAGGGGTTGGTTTCGGTGCGTTGCCACTGTAACGTGATGGCATGGTCGGACGACCGGGAAGAACTGAAACACATCAAGAATGACGTGGGCAGCCAGCTTGCCCTTATGGAGTGCAAACCACGGCATAACACCGTGGACGTGCCGACGCTCTTCTGGGCGGGCATACCAGGGAACGAGGGGGATTTTCCTTTCGAGGAAAGTTTCTACACGTTCATCCCGCAAGCCCTGTGCTTCTTCACGGAAGAAACGAATTACAAGAGTTCGCTCTCGCCCTTCGGTATCAAGATGGTGGATCGGGTGACGGGCAGACCACTGCATCTGGATATTTCGGACTTGCCAATGAAGAAGGGCGTGATTACCAATCGCAACAAGTTCGTACTTGGGCCGAGTGGTAGCGGGAAATCGTTCTTCATGAACCATTTAGTCAGGCAATATTACGAGCAGAACAGCCATATCGTACTGGTCGATACGGGTAACTCGTATCAAGGTCTGTGCGAAATGATACACCGGAAAACAAAGGGGGCTGACGGGATTTATTACACGTACTCGGAAGAGAAGCCGATCAGTTTCAATCCTTTTTATACGGAAGATTACAAGTTCAACGTGGAGAAAAAGGACAGCATAAAAACGCTGCTGCTCACCCTTTGGAAAAGCGAGGACGACAAGATCACGAAAACGGAAAGCGGCGAGCTGGGCAGTGCGGTATCGGCGTATATCAAGAAGATACAGCAAGACCGCAGCATCGTGCCGTGCTTCGATACCTTCTACGAGTATATGCTGAATGATTACCGGGCGGAACTGGAGAAAAGGGACATCAAGGTAAGCCGGGATGATTTCAATATTGATAACTTCCTGACTACGCTACGGCAGTATTATAAGGGCGGACGGTTCGACTTCCTGCTGAACTCCCGTGAGAACATCGACCTGCTGCACAAACGGTTCATAGTATTTGAAATTGACAGTATAAAGGATAATGCCGAATTGTTCCCGGTGGTGGTAATCATCATCATGGAAGCCTTCATAAACAAAATGTGGCGGTTGAAAGGGATTCGCAAGCTCCTGATTGTGGAAGAAGCGTGGAAGGCTCTTACCACGGAGAATATGGCAAATTATCTGAAATATATGTACAAAACGGTCAGAAAGTATTTTGGCGAAGCAATTGTCGTCACGCAGGAAGTCGATGATATTATCTCGTCCCCCGTGGTGAAGGAAAGTATCATCAATAACTCGGACTGCAAAATCCTTTTAGACCAGAAAAAGTACATGAACAAGTTTGACGGCATACAGGCGATGCTCGGACTGACGGAGAAGGAGAAAGCGCAGATACTATCCATCAACCTTGCCAACCATCCCGGACGAAAATACAAAGAGGTATGGATCGGACTGAACGGGGTGCAGTCGGCGGTATATGCAACGGAAGTTTCGCCCGCCGAATACCTGACGTACACCACCGAAGAGAGCGAGAAAACGGAAGTGTTCAACCTTGCGGAAGAGTTGGGCGGCGACTTGGAGCTTGCCATCAGGCGGCTGGCTAATCGGCTGAACAGCCGGACGGTTGGCTAAACGATTAAACGTTTGGCTGGCTGAATGGCTAAACGTACAAACGGCTGTATGATTGGCTGTATGAATGAATAATCAATTTAAAAAACGAAATCAGTATGAAACGATTGAATTTAATCCTGCTGCTGTCGGCGGTGACGGTGGCATTGGCGTTCGTCATTTCCTGCAAGGAGACGAACACCGGACGGCTGGAAAAGATGCGGGGCGACTGGGTAAGCACGGGCAATAAGCCGCCCTTTACCCTTTCGGAAGAGAACGGGCAATACCGGGTAACAGTGATAAAGAAAAGCCATGCGGGAAATACCCGGACGGAAACGTATCTCGTGCGTGAAACGGACGGGTATCTGTTCATCGAAACGGGGCTGGCGGTGATGCTGACCTACGACAAGGGGAAAGACCGCATACACCTGTCGCCCGGCGGGGAATATAAACGGAGTAACCGTCAATTAAACAAGTAAGAACATGAAACAGATAAAAGCAATAGTTATGGGGTTGGCGTGCCTGCTGGCGGCGGGTACGGCTAACGCACAGTGGGTTGTGAGCGATCCGGGAAACTTGGCGCAAGGGATTATCAATACCGTCAAACAGATTGCCCAGACCTCTACAACGGCGAAGAATACACTGGACGGTTTTAAAGAAACCGCCAAAGTTTTTGAACAGGGAAAGCGGTACTATGATGCGCTAAAGGATGTACACGACGTGATAAAGGGCGGCGTGAAGGTGAAGAAGAGCATCGAGTTGGTGGCGGACATCTCGGAAATCTATGTGCGGAACTACCAGAAGATGTTGGGCGATCCGAACTATACGCCGGATGAATTGAGTACTATCTCCTTCGGGTATGCAAAGCTGCTAAGCGAGAGTGCGGACGTATTGCAGGATTTGAAAAACGTGGTGAATATCACCGGAATGTCGCTATCGGATGCGGAACGGTTGGCGATCATCGACCAAAGCTATAAACGGTTACTGGAATACCGTAATCTGGTGCAGTACTACACGAACAAGAATATCTCGGTAAGTTACCTGCGGGCGAAAAAGAAGAAGGACACCGACCGGGTGATGGCGTTGTACGGCTCGGCGGACGAACGCTATTGGTGAGAACGGATTCCTATACATATATATAATAAGGTAAGACGATGTTATTATCAATAGACTTTGAAAACCTGCATCAGATATTGCACACGCTGTATCAGGAAATGATGCCGCTATGCTCGAACTTGACGGGCGTAGCCAAAGGGATAGCCGGGTTGGGTGCGCTGTTCTATGTTGCCGCCAAAGTGTGGCAAGCCCTTGCCCGTGCCGAACCTATCGACGTGTACCCTCTGCTCCGCCCCTTTGCCGTCGGGCTGTGCATCATGTTCTTCCCGACCTTCGTGCTGGGCACGATCAACACGGTTCTCTCTCCCGTGGTGAAAGGCTGCCACGGGATGCTGGAAACGCAGACCTTCGACATGAACAAGTACCGGGAACAGAAGGACAGGCTGGAATATGAGGCGAACAAGCGGAATCCGGAAACGGCGTACCTCGTGGATAAGGAAGAGTTCGACAAGAAACTGGATGAACTCGGCTGGTCGGCGGGCGACCTGATTACGATGGGCGGGATGTACATAGACCGGGCGGAATACCGGATGAAACAGAATATCCGCAGGTGGTTTCAGGAACTCTTGGAACTGCTGTTCCAGTCCGCCGGACTGGTGATAGACACGATACGGACGTTCTTTCTGATCGTCCTCTCCATCTTGGGGCCTATCGCCTTCGCGATAAGCGTCTATGATGGATTCCAAAGTACCCTGACGCAATGGATAACCCGGTATATCTCCGTCTATATGTGGCTGCCCGTGAGCGACCTGTTCAGTTCGGTGCTGGCAAGGATTCAGGTGTTGATGCTCACCAAGGACATAGAGGCGATGAGCGATCCCACCTTCATACCGGACAGCAGCAACACGGTGTACATGGTATTCCTGATTATCGGGATATTCGGGTACTTCACGATACCGACCGTTGCGAACTGGATCATCATGGCGGGCGGCGTAAGCGGTGCGAACCGTGCGATGAACACGACTGCCGCCAAAGCGGGGAATGTTGCCGCTGCCGGGGCGGGTGCTGCCGTGGGGAATGTTGCCGGAAGGCTTATCAAGTAACTAAAAAATCAATCAAGAAATGGAATTTAAGTCATTAAAGAATATTGAAACGAGTTTCAGGCAGATACGTTTGTTTGCGCTGGTGTTCATCTGCCTGTGTGCGGTGGTGACGGGCTTTGCCCTCTGGAAGTCGTACAGCTTTGCCGAAGCGCAACGGCAGAAGATTTATGTGCTGGATAACGGGAAGTCGCTGATGCTGGCACTCTCGCAGGACGTGCAGCAGAACCGCCCGGTGGAAGCACGGGAACACGTGCGCAGGTTTCACGAGTTGTTTTTCACGCTCTCGCCGGACAAGTCGGCTATCGAGGGCAATATCAAACGCTCGCTGATGCTGGCGGACAAGAGCGCATTCAACTACTACAAAGACCTCTCGGAAAAGGGGTATTACAACCGGGTGATTTCGGGGAACATCAACCAGATGGTAGAGATTGACAGCGTGCGGTGCGACTTTGACAAGTACCCGTACAATGTGCGGACGTTCGCCCGCCAGATCATCCTCCGTGAAAGCTCGGTGACGGAAAGAAGCCTTGTCACCCGCTGCCGGTTGTTGGATGCCGTAAGGTCGGACAACAACCCGCAGGGATTCATCATCGAGGGCTTCGAGATTACCGAGAACAAGGACTTGCAAACTATCAAACGCTAACGGCATGGTCGGTAAATTTATGGCGAAGGTCATTGCTGAAATACAGGACTGGGCGGACGTAAAGCTCCGCCGCCTGTGCGGGCGTATCACGCCGGATCAGCGGGTGGTGGTTATCCTTGTGATGTTCGTGGTGTTTGGCGGGTTGTCGGTGTACATGACCGTCGCAGCCATCTACAACATCGGAAAAAGTGACGGTCGGGAACTGGGGATAGAGCATATCGATCCCATACGGCTAAAGAACGACAGTATAATCAATCCTTTTAACAACCAGTAAATCATGGAAGAAAAAGAAATAAGAACGGATAGCCCGCAGGTGGAAGTACGGACGGAAACGACGGGCAGAAACGGGCAGGAAAACGGAGAAACCGGAAAAGCGGAGGACGGAAAGCCGGGAAAAGGAACGCCCAAAGGGGCGAAACCACGCAGGGAGCTAACACAAAAACAGATGCAGCAACGGAAAAAGCTGTTGGTGTACCCGCTCATGGGGCTGCTGTTCCTCGGCTCGATGTGGCTGATATTCGCACCGTCAGGGGGAAAGAACGAAAACGGGGAAACGGTCGGGGCATTTAATCCTGATATTCCCCTGCCGGAGAATGACGGGATTATCGGTGACAAGCGGAAAGCGTATGAACAGGCAGGGCTGGAAAAGAAGCAGGCGGAGAAGGGGCGGTCGTTGCAGGACTTCGCTTTTGTTACCGACAGCAACGACGGAGCGGACGGGATGGAAATGGAATTGCCGGACAGTGAGCCGGAACGAGAGCCGTTCAGGGATTATTCGGGAGGTTCATGGCGAAGCGGTACAAGCTCCTCAACGGCAGCCTACCGGGACATCAACCGACAGTTAGGTACGTTCTACGAAACGCCAAAGGTGGACGAGGAAAAGGAGGAACTGAAACGTCAGGTGGAGGAACTGACCGCCCGGCTGGATGCGCAGCAGGGACAGGCGGGCGGCATAGACGAGCAGGTCGCCCTGATGGAAAAGAGCTACGAGCTCGCCGCCAAGTACATGGGACAGAACGGGCAGGAAGGACATGGCGGCGCAATCGTGCAAGTTCCCGTTGCGGGAGAGAATGCCGGGCAAGGGTTGGGAAAGCCCGCCGTTGCGGTACAGGCGGCACGGGAGCAAACGGTGTCGGGGCTGCAACAGCCGATGAGCGATGCAGAGTTCATGCGGGCGTATAGCCAGCCGAGAAACTACGGGTTCAATACGGCAGTCGGCAGCGGGTACGCTATGGGAAAGAATACGATACGGGCGTGCATCCACGGGGATCAGACGATTATGGACGGGCAGACGGTGAAGCTCCGGCTCCTCGAACCGCTGCAAGCGGGAAGCCTTGTGATTCCGCAGAACACGCTCGTTTCGGGTACGGGAAAGGTACAGGGGGAACGGCTGGATATTGTGGTGTCGTCCATCGAATACCGGGGGAACTTGCTGCCCGTGGAACTGGCGGTGTATGACAGTGACGGGCAGAAAGGCTTGTCCGTTCCTTCGTCGCTGGAACAGGAAGCGGCAAAGGAAGCCCTTGCGAATATAGGCGGCGGACTGGGAACAAGCATTTCGTTTGCGCAGAGTGCCGGACAGCAGATCGCTATGGACTTGACAAGGGGGGTGATGCAAGGCGGTAGCCAATACCTTGCCAAGAAGTTTCGCACGGTGAAGGTGCATCTGAAAGCGGGGTATGAATTGATGCTGTACGCCAAACAGCAATAACGGATAAACAGATTATAAAACCATAAAAAAGAAAAGACAATGAAAAAGTTTTTTGGATTGGTTGCGCTCGTTATGGGTGCAGTAATGTGCGTGAACGCACAAGTGAATGACACAATACAGACGGTTGCCGGAAATGACCTGTATCAAGGGATCACGCAAAAGTTACCCTATCGGCAGATGGTTACTCCGTTCGGGGTACAGGTGACGTTTGCCAAGACAGTGCATATTATTTTCCCATCAGCGGTGAAGTATGTGGACTTGGGTAGTAACCGGATTATTGCCGGAAAAGCGGACGGGGCGGAGAACGTGATCCGGGTGAAGGCTACGACCGAAGGGTTTCCGGGGGAAACGAATTTTTCGGTGATTTGTGAGGACGGTAGTTTTTACAGTTTCAATGCCAAGTATGCGCATGAGCCGGAAATGCTGAACATCGAAATGAAAGACTTTTTGGAGAACGAGGACACAACGGACTTTTCACATACCCGCATGAATATCTATTTCCGTGAACTGGGCAGCGAAAGCCCGCTGCTGGTAAAGCTGATTATGCAGAGCATCTATAAGGCGGACAAGCGGGAAATCAAGCATCTGGGGTGCAAACGCTTCGGGGTGCAATTCTTAATCAAAGGAATTTATGTGCATAACGGGATGTTCTATTTCCATACGCAGGTTAAAAACTCGTCCAATGTGCCGTTTGATACGGACTTTATCAAATTTAAGGTTGTCGATAAGAAGGTGGCAAAGCGTACCGCCATTCAGGAATTGGTTTTATATCCTGTCCGCAGTTTTAATGAAGTAATGACCATAGGCGGAAAATCCGCTGTCCGCACGGTTTATACCTTACCAAAGTTCACCATCCCTGACGATAAAGTATTGGTGGTAGAGCTGGTCGAAAAGAACGGTGGTCGTCACCAAAATATCCGTATCGAGAGTTCGGATATTGTCAACGCCAGAGTGATTAACGAACTAAAAATCAAGTAATATGAAGAAGTTAATCTGTGTTATAGCAGTGTTGTGTTTGTGCCAGACTTTTAACCTGGCACACGCACAACGTTACCTGCCCGGACAAAAGGGAATCCAGCTTACAGGCGGGATGGCTGACGGATTTAAGAAACTCGGAAAGCCGGAATCGGCATATTATTTTGGAGCTGCTCTTGCCACTTATACAAAAAATGGGAATCGTTGGGTAGTCGGTGTGGAATACTTCAATAAGGAATATGAATATAAAGATGTAACCGTACCTGTAAGCCAGTTCACAGGTGAAGGCGGGTATTATATCAAACTGCTTTCCGACCGTAGAAAAACATTCTTCCTGTCTTTCGGCTTATCGGCTCTTGCCGGATATGAAACAAGTAACTGGGGCGACAAGCTGCTGTATGACGGTTCAACGCTGGCTAATAAAGATGCTTTCATTTACGGCGGTGCGGTTACGCTGGAACTGGAAACATATCTGACGGATAGGATTGTGTTTTTAATTAATGCCCGTGAACGTGCGCTATTCGGGTCTTCCATCAAGTTCCATACGCAGTTTGGGGTAGGTTTTAAGTTTATTATAAATTAGTGCGATATGAAAAAAATAATCAGAACTACAATAATGGGGGTGTACTTGCTGGGAGCAATACTGCTGGTGTTTTCTTGTGATGATAAGCTGGATGTTCAGCAAGTTTATCTGTTCACGGTAACAACGATGCCTGTTCAAAAGCGAATTAAGATAGGCGAAACAGCAGAAATCCGCTGTCAGCTTCACTGGGAAGGTTATTACGAAGAGACAAAGTATTTCATCAGGTATTTTCAGCCGGATGGAAAAGGAACGCTGCGCATGGCGGACGAAACCGTTTTTCTTCCAAATGATTTATACCCGCTTCCGGGTGAAACATTCCGATTGTACTATACTTCTGCATCTACCGACCAACAGCAAATTGATGTTTATATCGAAGATAGTTTCGGGCAGGTGGTACAGCTTACATTTGCTTTTAATAATGAGAATCACTAGTGTCCCATTAAAATTGGGACTAATTAAAAATTAAATAAACTTGGCCCATTTGGTCCGAATCGTTCTTTGTCATTTTGAAATTTAGTTTTATTAAAGAGTTCTTTAAGATGAGTTTTATCAGTCAATGAGATGCTCAATATTTGTAGCACTTCGTATGTACTTCTATCCAGTTGCATATCGTGTTGAATGATTGCTACCAGAGAGTAAGCGCATATTGCAGCATATATCTGTATTCGAACAGCATTCTCTGTAGTACCCCCAAAATATTTTAATTTTAAGGTGCTGCTTGAGCCCTTTGAAAAACAGCTCTACCTGCCAGCGATTCTTATAAAGTTCGGCAACTTGAAGTGCAGATATATGCGTGGCATTGGTTATGAATATGAACTCCCTTTTTTGTTCTTCATCCCAATATTTAACCAGTCTGAGTGGCTTCGGATAATATTGTTTAGGATAGAATCCGATCAGCAGTACACCTGTGTCTGAAAGCACATTCTTAGGCAACCTACGTTTCCATTTTATTGATTTGTATTGAAGGTCCTTTTTTGCTCTGACAACAAAATTGGCTTGAATCTGATAAATCTTATATAGCATTTTAAAGTTGTTATAACCGCGGTCAAAAATGTAATAAGATCCTGGTTTATAAGGAATTTTAATCATAGCTTTAGAATCGTGTACGTATGCCTCCGTGATATGAAAGAATGCAGGGATCTGTGTTTCTACATCATATAATGTATGCACTTTGATACCACCTTTCTTCTTGCGGAATTTAGCCCACCAGAAGACTGAAAGACACAGGTCAATAGTTGTCGAATCGAAAGCATAAACGTTACTGGCAAGTTTGAAAATATGATTAACACGCTTTTGTCGTGCTTCGCTAACCAGATAGTAAGCATATTCTTCAAAGATATGATAGTCTCTATCTTGGTTTGCTCTTGCCAGTGATGACTTTGATACGTTTTTGCCCATTCCTAAATGATAACATTTGGAATGATGAGCTTCAAGGGCTACTATCAAATCTCGCAAACTTTCACGATTAGAAAGTTGGCCGAACATCAAAGCAAGTAGTTGATTCCAGCAAGTGAAATGCTTTACATAACGATTTCCGTGATACTTATTGACAATGCGTCGAAACTTATCCTCATTCAAAAATGAGATTAATTGGGAAAATACGTATTTCTCTTTATTCATTGCAGACTTTATTGGGCTGCAAAGGTATAAATTGAAATCGTCGCGACTTAAAAATCTCTGTAACTAACTAAATTTCAAATATTTCAAAGAACTATTTTAGATTTTAATGGGACAGCAATGAATGAGAATAATAAAGAAGAGCAAAAGGAATAAACTACTTTAGACAACTTATTGAAAAACACTTGATAATTTATTTTATCAGGTGTTTTTTTATGGGTATATTTGCGGAAATTAATATATTCCACAAGATTAGGGAAGCGAAAAAATGTGTAATTATGAATATAAGTGAAATAGACAGAGGGTTAGCAACTTTAATTGCGGCTTGTATTGCAGCAATTATATCAATCATGACATTTTTTCTAACACTTTTTTTTAATCGAAAAACAGAAGTTAGAGGAGCCAGAAGGAAAACGCTTGAAAGTTTTATTTTCGATATTTCTGATTCCGTACATCAGTTAATTGCTATCAGCAATATTCTTTTAAAGAATAGGACAATAACAAGCAGAGATAATTGGAGTGAAAAAGCAGAAAAGGCAAAAGAAAAGCTAAAAACACTTAGACCTAAAATAAGATATGCTTTATGGGGGTTGGATAAACCAATTAAAGTTCTTACACGCTTGCCAGATTATACACAATACACACTGGAATCATCTGTAATATCAAAAAAAGTGGTTTTAAGGGGTAGTAAGTTAGGTGATTATTTAGATAACTGCATTAGGAAATGCTATTTAAATGGTCGTTCTCCCAGATTTTATGAAAGATGGTATCTTAAATACCTTTCTTGGAAGTTTGAAAAAATAAGAAATGATTATAAACGAGAAAGAGATAAAAAGCTTGGTAAAATAACAAAATAACAAATTATGTCTGAAAAATCATTTTCAAAAGTTGTCTCTTGTGGACATTGTCACAATATATCTCCAATGGTTATTATTGGAAATGTTAATCAAGAGAATGAATATGAAGATTCTGAATATGGTCGTATGTGCGACAGCGGTACGATATATAGCGTCCTTGAATGTCCAGCTTGTAGCAAAATAAATATAGTGAATTATTTCTGGCACGATAATATGGAATCAGAAGATGAAGTTGATTATGAATTTTTATATCCTATTAGCGATAAATATCCTCTAGGTTTACCTGACAACATTTTAAGTACATATAAAGCAGCAGAGAAAGTAAAATCAATTGATGTAAATGCTTATGCTATTTTAATGCGAAGGATGTTAGAACTAGTTTGTATTGACAGAAATGCAAAGCAAGGAACATTAGCCTCAATGCTTAAAGATTTAGCAGATAAAAATGAAATTCCTCAAAAACTCGTAAATGTAGCAAAAGGATTAAAAGATTTTGGTAATATTGGTGCTCATGCAGGTATTGGAGAATTAAGTGAAAAAGAGATTCCTATCCTAAATGCGCTATCAAAAGCTATATTAGAATACATCTATAGTGCTCCTTATTTGGCAACATTAGCAGAGAAACAACTAGAAAGAGTAAAAAAGAAAAAATGATTTAATGATAGCAGGTCGTCAATACTTAACAACTCCAAGTAATCCTCTTCCTATTGAATTGGCAGAAATAACTCTTAAAGAGTATTCTGATTTATTGTCAGATTCAGTGAAAGTTTATGAATTTATCTACTATGAACGTCGAATCAAAGAAATAAAAATGAATGTTGATGCTTTTTTTGATGCCAAAAGACATTATACCACCCTATATGAAAGAAGTTTCAGAGAAGCCATTAATTATGATTACAAAGAAGAAGCTTATGTGGAATTCAACCGATGTCTAATCAATTTCATAGCTTCTTTTAAATCTTTCGTAGAACATTGTGAAATCAGGGTAAAGAGTATCTTTGGGAGTACATCAGATGAAGTTCTTGAATTCAAATCTTATCTTTCAAATCTATTCGATAACAAATTTTCATACCGTTTTTTTATAAAACTAAGAGATTACGCTATTCACGTGGGATATCCAATTGAGAATGTTTTATTTAGCAAATATACTTTTAATCCCGCTGGTACAGATTGTTGGTATGAAGTGCAAACATTTGGGTCTAAAAACAAATTATCATCATCAAATACATTTAATTCAAGAATTAGAGGAGAGATAGTCAACCAAGAAGAGCCTTTTGATATTTCTCTTTATATTTTTGAAGTATATGATTTAATAATAAATGTATTTAGAAAATTCTTATCTGTAGCATCTCGTGAATTTATTGAACCTGCGAATAGATTTATTACTTTGTCTGAAATACATAATCAAGAAGATTTAAGTGTAACAATATCAAAGATTGAAAATGGAAGAATTAATTTTCACTCTAAGCTATTACCTATTGCCTTGGCAAAAAAGATTATAGCTAATTGTTAAGTTTCTATATTTGGCTTTTTGCTACTTTTTCTCCGCAACAGCTCATGGAAAAAGTAGCAGGCGGTAAAATCCCGCCCGTCTTCACATCTGTTTTTCCTGACTTTGACGGTTTTTCTATCTTCCCCCCTCTTTAAGCGCATTCTACAGGTGTTTTTCGTCCAAACTGCTTTGTAGTGCCCTCGGCTAAAGTTCTGATTCTAATGCTTTTATGTTATAATTGGAGTCTTTATCTTTGCCCCATGTTCATTCGTACCAAAATAGTAGCCGGAGGCAAAACTAAAATTCAGATAGTGGAGTCAGTTCGTGAATCGGGCAAGGTTCGCCAACGTGTGGTACGCCATGTTAGCACGGCTACCACCAGCTCCGAGTTAGAACAGTACCGGCATTTAGCCGCCCATATTCTATCTGAGCTGGAATCTTCTGTCTCTCCCGCACTCTTTCCTGCGAAGGATTTGGCTACGTTGGTTATGGAAGGTCGTAAGCAGGCTCTGTTATCCTCCGATGAGTTACCTGTCAAACTCAAACGTCTGCGAGAAGAATCGCGTATAGTAACCGGCATTCATGATGTTTACGGCAAACTCTACGATCAGGTAGGTTTTCCATGCGTCCTGAAAAGTTGTAAGGTCAGTGCGAAAGTTCTCAAAGATATCGTGATGGCCCGTTTGGCTTCCCCTTGCAGTAAACGTGCTTCTATCGAGCTGCTGAACCGGGACTTCGGTATTCATCTGGCTCCTGAGAAAGTATACCGGATGATGGATACACTCACCAAGGAACGTATTAACCATTTACAGCAAATCAGCTGGCAACACTCCAAGCGTCTGTTGAACGAACAGATCCATGTCATGTTCTACGATTGCACCACCTTGTACTTTGAGAGTTTTACCGAAGATGAACTGCGAAGTTTTGGATACAGTAAGGACCATAAGTTTAATCAAGGACAAGTCTTACTGGCTTTGCTGGTGACGGAAGAAGGCCTGCCCGTAGGATACGACCTTTATCCGGGAAATACATATGAAGGGGATACTTTCAAACAAGCCATCGAAAAGATCAAGCAGCGTTATGGAGTACGTCAAGCCGTGATTGTGGCAGACAGTGGACTACTCTCCAGGCAGAACTTCGATTTGCTGGAGGAATATCATTTGAAGTTTATTGTAGGTGCCCGCTTGAAAAGTCTCTCTGTCAAATGGCAGGATAAAGTTCTCGACAATGCGGAGTATACAAAACTCCACAAAGAAGAGGATATATATCGGATACATTCATTTGCTTACAGTAAGAAGCGTACGCTCATTGTCACCCACTCACTCAAGCGGGCGGAAAAAGACCGGAAAGATCGCGAAAAAGCCGTGCTGAGTCTGAAAGAGAAACTGCAAAAGAGTAAGAATCCGGCCAACCTGATCAGCAATTACGGTTACCGGAAATATATTAAGGTGGAAGGAGAGATGCAGGTGGAAATCAATCAGGAAAAACTTGCGCATGATGCACGTTGGGATGGACTACATGGTATCTTTACCAATATCATAGACAGGAAAGTGGAAGATATAGTGGCACAATACCACGGATTATGGCAAGTGGAAGAATCCTTTCGTATCGGAAAATATGACCTGCAGATGCGACCCGTCTTCCACAGGAACGCTGCCAGGATACATGCCCATATCGCGATTTGCTATATTGCGTTTTGTCTGATAAGATATCTGCAACACATGCTCATACAGACCAATGGGGAACGTATGTCAGCAAAGAAAGTAAGAGAGGAGTTGTATAGGGTACAAGAGAGTGTTTTAATGGATACAGTAACGCAGGAACAATATGTAATACCATCAAAAACGAGCAAGGAGGCTCTGGCTATATATGAGTGCATGAAGATAAAAAGGAATGTGGTGCCATATAAATTAATGGCAGGTAGATAAAATGTAGTGCCCTCGGCTATTTTTTATCTACCTGAATATCTTACACTTACAAATCAAAACCGTCAAAGTCAGGATCCCGCCCGTCTTCACATCTGTTTTTTATGCCATTCGTCCCGCCGTTTCCGGCACTCTTCCAGCGTTTTTGCTACCGTAGAGAAAAGTTCTCCGTCTGTATGGCGATAATCATACTGGAAATATTCTGTTCTCCTGAACGCTCCCGCAATGAACGTTACATATTTTTCCTGTCCCGGCTCTTGGACCGTGGACACTCCGTTTTTATTTAGTGATTCCATATATTTACATTAATAAAGTGAGTAGTAAGGCGATGAAAACCGCAGCTATCAAAAGGCTATACAATACAGATACAAATAACCGCAGGATAAAGCGGATAACAAAAAAACTATTATCAATACTGCCCATATACCCGCCGAAGTGGACAGAAGATAAATTACTGAAGCCAGTAACCCCATCCGAAATAATAATCTAAATAATCAGCAAACACGGAACACAAAACCGTCTTCAAACCAATAATCAGTCATAAAGAGGTCACGGGCAAATTTTTCATAATCGAAGTATGTTTTTGCGAAATCCGGCAACTCGTAACACTCTTCTACTATTTCGTAGGCATAATCTTCTTCATCGTTATATTTGCCCTGAAAATCGTCCCTGAAAGATGAAATCAGGTCGTGTGCATCTTCGGTTGATAGGTCGTGCGAACCATGATTACACCACACCATAAACGCTTCCTGTTCGTCTTCGCTAAAATCGTCCATCGCATCCCGGATGTCGAAAAAGTTGTTAGATAGCCAGCTTTCGCCTATTAATTCATCCGGTATATTATCCCAGTCCTGAAACATAAATTCGGGGTCTTCTTCGTCTTTGTGTAGTTCTTTACACGCTTCCATAAATTCGTCTTTATCGGCAAAATCGGAGAGGTTGAACCATTTGCCGAAAAGTGAACCTGCATTGTACTTGGCGTATGTACTTACATAAATTGCTGCTTCTGAAAAATCTGCTGCCATAACTCAAAAAAAATAAATTGTTACTACTTGTTTTTGTTATCATCGCTTGCCGCCCCAACCAATTTTTTTTCCTTTGGCTGATTGGGAAGAACATTGACAATAATCAAGAGCGGAAAGGGAGAATTGCAATCATCTGAAAAAATGGTAAATACTACCCGCAGGGTGGAGATTTGGCATTTTTTGCGGATTTGCTTTCGCCCCCGCCTACCTTCGTCAATGTTTTACCAATCAGCCCTAAGGGGGAAAAATCAACCTTTCAGTAAATTGAATGAATGATAGATTACTTATCGGTACAAGGCAGGAAAGTGCTGTTATGAAAGCCGGAAAACTGCGTTTCCGGAAAGGAAAAGAAAAGCAGGTTGGTAATGCGGGGTGGAAAGACAACTCTTTGGCGTGGGGGATTCTTCTTTTGCCGATTTATCGGATTAGAAAGAAGGGTAAGCCACGACAATGTGTTGTGTGCGTTGGCGAGATGCTTTTCGTCCGGTTTACGGTAAACGGACAGAGCTATCAGCTATCCGACTTTTGCGGATGGCCGTGCGATGGCAGTGGCGGAAACGGGCGGGAAGTTCCGCAGACAAAGGATTCTCCTTTTAGTCATGGCAAAGCCCAAAGAAGAAAATAACGGTTGAAAAAACGGGTAAGACAATAAGGGAACAGACCTATACCGCTGACGGGTGGGTGGGAATAAATGAAAAAAAATGTAATGTAGGTAAAGGCGCATTTACACGTTAGGAATTGCAGGGGAAAGCCCACAGTATAAGCGAGGACTTGTAACGGAAAGCCCGACCGTTTACGGGAACGCCCAAAGAATATCCCTACTACATATCATGGGCTGGCATTGCTTTCCATATTTACTTGTCATTATTCCTGTTCGTCCTCAAAAGCGATGGTCTTGGCAAGGAACAGACCGATCACGAATTTCGCTCCGTGTTCGATCAGTCTGCGCTTCGTTTGAATGAATCCTTCTCCAGTCGTTAAAAGATCATCAATTAACAGGACGCATTTGTCTTTGATATATTCGGGCTGGAACTGTAAGTTAGCGGTCTTGTTCTGCCCGTGTGTGCCTTTGAGTTGGGGACGGTTGGCGGTCAGGGTGATGGCTTCGTAGCCGTCGGCTACTCCGATGCCCGCCGATAGCTTGCGACAAAACTCTTCGTAACGGATGCGGTTCTTCTCACGGGTGGATGCGGGAATAGGAACGAGTACGGCACGGTGCTTGTTCTCCTGAATGGCACGGATACGGCTGATGGCAATGGAAAAGAGCTTGATGGTAAGGTCGGTTTCATGCCCGGACTTGAATTTGAAAATAAGGTTGGAAACCTTCTTGCCCTCAAAGGTGATCTTGTCGTTACGCCGGACGGGGCAATAATCATACAGGTAAAGGCACAGGCTGCCGTCCAGACGGAAAAAGCCCTGAAAACGGTTATCCAACGGGTAAAAGGCTTTGCGGAAATCGTTCAGGAAAGTGAAGATGAGAACGTTGTTCCAAAAGCGGGCTTCGTCTTCGCTGCCGGACTTCAAATAGTACATGAAGCCTGCCAGATGCCCGCTTTCGTACAAGCCCATGCCGATAGTTAGCCTTTCGTTGAAATAAGTCTGGCTGACGATGTACCAGCCGCAACGGGCAAATTGGGCTTCGTAATCGGAACGGGTTTCGAGCAGGAAATAGAATTTGCCGTCATTCTCGAAACGGATCACGTACTCGCACCGGAGGGCGACTTTACATAAGATACGGTTTTCTTCCTCGACGGTTTCGAGGGTAAGGGGAAAGGTGTATTGTGCTATAAAAATTGGGCGTTCCATGCTTAACAGTTTTGTTCTGTTGCAAAGAAATGGATTCCCGGAGAATCGGCAAACTAAAAACGGGAAAATATACCGCGCGACAAGAGAATATGTTGCTCTCTGCACCAATTTGCACGGTATCGGACATGACAAAGCTACATACGCAGCGCAAAACAAGGACAAGCGGTACATTATTGGTATAATGAGTCAGAGGCTGAAACCGGATTTCGGTTTACGGCGCACACTTTGTTGCATTGAAGCTAACATTTGGTCATAATTCTGTTCGGAGGTCTTTTTTTGCCCATTCTCAATCCATGCCAATAGTTCATCTTCGTAAAAGTAGAGTTTCTTTCCTTTCTTGTAATAGGGGAGGAGCCCTTTGCGTACAAGGGTGTAGATGGTGGACTTGGCCTTTTTAATGATTCGTGATGCATCGTCTATCTCTATCAATACATGCTTCTCCGATTGCGTTGGTTGAAGTTTCAACACCATTTGTTTTAACTCAGCGACCTGTTCGATCAGATAAGTTACCGCAAGCGGTAACTTATCGAAAGTGATTTCATCATTATACATAAGTGCATCTTTTTTTAAGTTCGACGCACAAAGAAAATCAGTGATTTTATGGTGGATTCTTTCACCGGGATATAACTGTTGTAAGCTTTAATGTTGATGATCGTAGTTGTATATCAGAATATTAAGGTGTATGTAAGGTTGCTCATGTAATGTTGCCGCCCAAAGAGAGAAGAAATTAATATTTATAGTTTCTCCTTAATCTTGATAATGCATGTTCCTTCTGCTCTTAGTTTTCGTTTTATAGTGGAAATCTCACTCTCCTTTAGTCTTTCGGCAAATACCCGTTTGACAAAAGTTGCTGTCTCTATTCCTGTTTTCTTGAACTGGTTGCCGATATTCCAACCGAAGTGCATTAAATCTATTGATTTTAATGTGGCATCAACAGCAATGGGTATTTTTATCTGTTTGTACTCATTCTCGGTAGCATATTGAAAGAAGCGGATATGCTCACAGAGTTGTTGCAACTCACTCTCGGTCAGATATAACGCAAGTTCCTGTACGGTGTAGGTGAGGACGTTTTCTAAAACCTTTGCTTGTTCTTGCTGAATCTTCTGCTGAGCAGTCTGTTTATACTCGTCGTAGTTGGGAACGGAGATTTCTCCGTTGGGCATAGACCCGATAGGCTCGACCTCCGGTTCGCATTCTATTTGCAGATACTTCTTTCTAACAGTCCGCTCTATCACAGGCAGCAACCATACGTCAATTATGGATTGAAAGCTGAGATAAGCGGCTCCGAGCAACAAACACACTATGACAAAAGCCACAAGTCCGGAAAACTCATCCATTTGTAGTTCCGAAATCACAAGCAGGCGCACCAGTACAGCAATGCTGAGTATTGATGCAAATAGAATACTGTAAATAATAATGTAGTCGTACTTTCTTGCTGCCATATTAATCAATAGTTATCATTTGTGCGCAAATATATACTAATAACTTATTGATTTAAAATTTCCGGGCTATGTGACAGCTTATGTCGTTGAAGTGGTAGTCTTTGTCTACCCTTACAAGAGGTAAATCCACAATAGCAAAAGTTGCTACTGTGGATTTATAGACTGTTCAATACCGAAAAGCTCCGGCATTATCTTCTTGTTCAGAACGTGAAATTCCATATTGGGTGGCAAGTTGTTGCCAATTTGATACTACTTTCTTTGTCTGATTTATTATTTCATCCGAGGTTGCATTATCTAATCCGAAATAGGCAGCAACACTCAATGCTAATTCGAAGTCAAGAGAATTATCATCTTCTGAAATATTCAGTTTTAATCCCATGCCATGTTCATCTGGGTTGATGTCGTATGCAGGTGAGAGTGTCCAACCTTTAGGCGTAAGCAGGAAACCATGATTGCGAAGATGGTCATCGCAATTCGATACAGCGATATTGAAAACGATGCGTCGCCATAATTGTTCGAGATTCTGCGATACATTGTTGCAATTTCGTCCAATCCACTCTGCAAGTTCTAAATAGCTGACGCCTTCTGCTGAGTTGGTACCATCCGTATAACCTAACAATGTCATAGCAGAAGCGAAGTGTATTCGTTTTCCATTTATCCTATCAAATCGTTTTGTGAGAAAAGTATGCTGCCTGTTGCTGAACTTTTGTGCCCTGCTTTCAGCCATCTCAATACCGCATTTTCTTGCCATCTCTGCGGTAACAGCTTCCCATGCTCCCATATCTTTGGTATCGTGCCCGCTTGGGAATTTTGCAATCCAAAGTGCTCCATTATTATCCAGAATATTTGCTTTTGGGCGAGCTCCTCCTAATGAGGAACCGGGTGCTATGAGCATATTGAGCCACTTGGCATATTCTGCATCGTCTTTCAAATTCTCTTTTTCCAGTTGAAGACTTGCATATTCAAGGTCGCGAATGGATGTCCACGGTGGCGTTGCCATGGCTTTATTATTGTCCATAAATTCATCGTCGGGCGATAGTTTAAATCGTAAAGCTCCCATTCGGTTGCCATCGTAAACACCTAATAGATAATCAGCTTCGGTGAGTGTTCTGCTCGGTCTGTTTTCTAAGCGGGCATTGATCGCTTCCCGTCTGCGCATCAACATACGTCCCCAACGATCCGGGGATGAATCGAGAAACATTCCAAAATTGCTTTTGTCGGCCGGCAAGTATTGTTTCCCAGAGAATTGGGCTAAGTCAGGATCCAAGGCTCTGAATTGTTTGTAGGTTAGCCAGTCAGTGTTATTCTCAAAAGAAAACACTTCTTTGCCGCGTAATACTTCACTATGCAACACACCCATTTGAATTGGAGAATCGCTTTCTTGCCAATCCATATATACATATATATCTTTGATCTGTGCCATTTTCTATTTTTTTGAAGCTCGTTTTTTTACTGTTAATTTAACGTCTTGCAATCTACGACCAAGTTCATCATCTTTTGCGACTAATAAAATATCCTTGTCCAATCCAAGGACTGCTAACACGCGAAAATAATACCCGATAGCGACACCCTCGTCTCCTTTTTCTATCTTGATGAGTGTGTTTCGTGATATTCCGGCACGCTCTGCAATTTGTTCTGAAGAGAGGTCACGGCGGAGGCGTGCATATTTGATATTTTCTCCTAAGGTTGTCAGCGTTCGCTGTTGACTGGGTAATAAAGCTCTTTTCATGATGATAATGTATCTGATAATGCGCAAATATAATTAATATTGTTCATGATTGCAAGCGTTATTAATCTATTTTAGAGAGATCTTATTTGCTGACTCCCGTTTCTTTTCACTTACCAGTTCCGCATATATTTGCGTAGTCGATACGTTCCGATGGGTCAGCATCTTGCTGACGGTATATATATCTGTTCCAGCAGCAATTTGAATGGTCGCAAAGCTATGCCGGAAGCAATGGAAAGTGATATGTTTATTTATCTTGGCTTGCTTTAGCCAGTTTTTAAGTGGGTAATTTATCATACTTCGGCTAAGTCCCTTAAACACTTTCCCCGTTCCGACTTCTCCGCAGAGTTCAAAAGCCTCGTGGCTGATGGGGAGCGTGGCTTCGGTTTTGGTCTTTTGAGTGCGGATACGAATGCAATAGCCGTGGTCGGGGGCAATACCGAAGTCCGACCATTGCAGGTTCATGATATCACTGATACGAAGTCCTGTCAGACAAGAGAACAGAGAGGCCGCTTTGAGAACAGGGATGTCGCACGGTGTTGCAGCTAACTGTTTCACCTCGTCCAATGTTAGATACTCTTTCTTTACGTCCTGACATTCTATCTTATCCAGAAAGTCGTTGATATTCTCACGTAGCAATTTATCACGATACGCTATTTTTAGCAAACCTCTGAATGTGGAGTAGTACCCTGCTGCGGAGTTCAGAGATACTTTGTGCCGCGTATGCTTTAGCTGTTTGGCATTCAGTAGATAAGTTCTGAACCGCTTGCATAGATCAACGTTCACTTCACCAAACGAGCATTTGCCCTGCACGAAGTTAGAGAAATGGGCGTAGACCACTTTCCATTTCTGATCTTTGCTACGCGTCATTTTGGCAAAGTAGGCTAGGAAATCAGCTTTCATCTTGTGCTTGTCTAAGAAGCCGAACTCTTCATTGATTAACGACTGCACCCGGATACAGCGAATCGCTTCTGCCTTGTTCAGCATATCGTTGTTGAATTCACGCTCCATTTCATTCTTTGGGTGAGCGTAGATATAGATACCGAGATATTCCCGACGGCTCATTTGCATCGTTTCGGGGTTACGAACTGCCGGATAATAATCCAGATAAAGTGAAATTTTGTCATTACGGATCGCTCTTTGACGTACTGTAACTTTGGTACATGTGTGTGTCATACAATTGTTATTTAAAAAGTTATACATATAAATTTGGTGGCAAAGAAAATCAGTGATGCAACGGTGACCACCATCACCGTCGAATAATTCACTCTATTTTGGGCGCTTCAAAAAGCTTATCGAGTTCAGGCCGTGAGATTTTGATGTATTTGCCCACTTTTACCCGTGGAATATTGTGATACTTGGCATAATGATAAAGTTGATCACGTGTAAGGTTAAACTTCGTCATTGCTTCAGCCACCGTATAATATTGCGGTTCATCGGGCTGAGCTATTCCTTTGGCAATATCAAAGTGCTTTTTAGAGTAACTTACCATAATCCCCTCTTTCTTTTTAGGAACTGCATTCTTTGAAGCAAGCGTATAGATGGCTGCTAAACTCATACCGAATTTATCCTGAATCTCCTGTACGCTATACCACTCAGTGATTTCCGGGTCAGCAGCTTTCTTGCCGAAATAATTATCAATATGCTTTTTACTCCAGTAAGTTTTACCACGATTAAAAGTTCGTGGAATGTTATGCTTCTTAGCAACCACAAATATCCACGAATCAACTACATTATATTTCTCTTTGACTTCGGCGGTGGTGTAGAACTCGGTGATAGGGGCTTTCTCTTGGGGCAGTCTTTTATTATAGGTAGCACTACTTTCAAAAAGCATATCTATGTCTTTTCTTCTAATAAGTGTCTTTCCTTTAAATTGAACAGCTTTTATCGTTTCATCTGCCAAATAACGATAGATAGTTGCTCGACTAATCCCTAAAAGCTTGGCTGCCGCAATAGGAGTGAAGAATTCCCTTTGTTCTAAATCCTTCAAGGGTTCATTATACTCCTTGAATGATAACTCTGTTTGATAGGCGGATATACGCTCTTTTCTAACTCTCTCTTTGTAAGCTAAGTTGGCACACTTATGAGAACAATAGGCTGTACTCATTTTATGTGCTGTGAAAATCTCTCCACACCACTTACATTTCTTCTGAATGTCAATGTTACTACTCATTTTTTCGCTTGTTATTTCGCCAAAACTGTCTCATGGCGTCTCACCACGTCTCATGATGTCTCAATTCTCTACTACCTATTCGGTGAGAAATAGGTTGCAAACCTCCGAGACCCAAATACGGTACAAAAATGAGCTGAAAAACGAGTATCAACGATGACTATCGCTAATACGCACAAAAAGAAAGGCGCTCATAATGAACGCCTTATCAATCAATAGTAATATATGCTAATCGTTGGTAATCACCAATTATTTCCCGATGCAAAAATGCTGAAAAATATTTTGAAGTATCATATCATTCGTTACTTCCCCTGCAATATCCGAAATGAAGAAAATACACTCCCGTATATCTTGCGAAAGAAAATCTCCGGATATATGTGAATCAAGCCCATCCTGCACTCGATGGATAGCATCTAAAGCTTTACTTAAAGCTTCATAATGCCTTACGTTTGTCACAATAATATCATTTTGTGTAACCGTAGGCAGATGTGCTGCGTTAATAAGCATCTTTTGTAACTCGTCGGTCTGTTTACGTTCTTTTGCCGATATGAAGATAGATTTCGTGTATTCTTTAGGGAAGTTCTTTAATAAAGCAGATAATTCTTCTTTCTGCTTTTCCTCAATCAAATCCGCTTTGTTGAATACAACAATTAGTTGTTTCTCCTCACAACGAGGGATGATCTTTTCTGATAATTGCTTTATCTGAGAAGATGCATCAGATGAATCAACCATCCAAAGTACAATCTCCGCTTGATCCAATTTTTGGAATGTACGTTCGATACCAAGACTTTCAATGGTATCATTTGTTTCCCGGATTCCGGCAGTATCAATGAATCGGAAAGTGATGCTACCTATATTAATAGTATCTTCAATGACATCACGTGTGGTACCATGAATATCACTGACGATTGCTTTATCCTCGTTCAGTAATACATTCAGTAAAGTTGATTTCCCTGCATTCGTTTCACCGATAATAGCCACCGGAACACCATTCTTAATGGCATTCCCTACATTGAATGAATGAACCAGTCGGGAGATAACCTGCTCTATTTCATCTGCGAGTTTTCGCAATGCCGAACGATCAGCAAACTCCACATCTTCTTCGCTGAAGTCAAGTTCCAGTTCAATCATGGAAGTGAAGTTCAGCAACTTGTTGCGTAGATCTGTTAACTCTTTGCTAAAACCTCCCCGCATCTGACTCATGGCCAAACGATGAGTGGCTGCGGAAGAAGATGCAATCAAATCAGCTACAGCCTCCGCCTGACTTAAGTCCATCTTTCCGTTGAGAAATGCGCGTTGAGTATATTCTCCCGGCTGAGCCATACGGCAACCGTTCTTAATCAACAATTGCATTACTTGCTGAAGAATATAGGAAGAACCATGACACGTGATTTCTGTACTATCCTCTCCCGTATAGGAATGAGGAGCCCGGAAAAGACTCACAAGGACTTCGTCTATGATTTCTTCTCCATTATAAATACGCCCGAATGTCAGCGTATAAGGCTTTTGTTCACTAAGTAATTTGCCGGCTTTGGCTGGTTGGAAGATGCGGCTTGTAATGGAAATAGCTTCAGGACCGGAAACACGGATGCTTCCGATGGCACCTCCTTGAGCGGTAGCAATAGCGCAGATAGTATCTTGATTCATTATATTTCTTTTTGGATGATGCAAAGATAATTGTTTCTAAGTAAAAAAAATAAGATTAGACACAACTTGTGCTTTATTTGTTTATATTTGCTGCCGTTCAAACAATGCACATACAAAATATAATGATAGTCTATGGAGCCGGATACAAACTTATATTCACCGAATGAGAATAATGAAATCATACGGGAAAATTCACAAAAGAAACTTTATGTACTTGCCGCACATCAAATAGCTTTATGGGAATATGATATTCCGACAGGAAAATGTAGCTTTACGGACGATTACTTCCGCACGTTAGGCTTGAAAGATTTAAAGGCATTAATGACTTTTACCATTTCGCATACCCCGGAGATATAAATGCCTATCAGACTGCTTTTGCTAAAATGCTTGCTTCGGAGTCCAAAGCATATTAGATACAGGTTCGTCGTGTCGGAGAACATGGTGAGGTGATTTGGCTGGAAGAACATAACTGTAAAATAATAGAAGCTTTACCCGAATTTATTTTCATCTTTGACGAGAATTTCTTTATAACGGATGTGCTGATGGCGCGGGTACGATTCTGCGGTATCCGGTAGAAGTTGCCGAACAGAGTCTTTCTATTAAGATTGATTCTGAATCCGTACGTCATAAAAAGATTTTGGTTGTGGAGGATATCGAATCGAACTTTGCCCAGCTGAATATCTTACTGAAGAAAGAGTATATTATCCTGTGGGTGCGTAACGGACAGGAAGCAATCAATAGCTTTATTCGGGAAAAACCGGACTTGATATTAATGGATATTCGTATGCCTGTGATGGATAGTATTCAAGCTGGATGCAATGCAGTTTTCTCCAAACCATATTCTTTGGAGAAACTGAAAGAAACGATTGAAATCTATATCGGATAATTAATTTTCTAAAAGGATACCAACATTCTGAAAGTTAGATTGTTATTAAACTAATAATAACAATCTAATTTTTGTTGGAATATGGAGAAAGTGAAAAAGATGGTCCTCATCGGAGCTAGCGGCTTTGTTGGTTCCGCTCTGCTAAATGAGGCATTGAATCGTGGCTTTGAAGTGACAGCTGTAGTTCGTCATCCCGAAAAAATAAAGATAGAGAACGAACATCTGAAAGTAAAGAAAGCGGATGTCTCTTCGCTCAATGAAGTTTGCGAAGTTTGCAAAGGAGCGGATGCCGTTATCAGTGCATTCAATCCGGGATGGAATAATCCTAATATATATGACGAAACCATCAAAGTATATCTGACTATCATTGATGGAGTGAAGAAAGCGGGAGTGAATCGCTTCCTGATGGTAGGTGGTGCCGGCTCACTATTTATTGCGCCGGGATTACGACTGATGGATTCGGGTGAAGTTCCTGAGAATATCCTGCCCGGAGTTAAAGCTTTGGGAGAGTTTTACTTGAATTTCCTGATGAAGGAGAAAGAGATTGACTGGGTATTTTTCTCTCCGGCAGCAGATATGAGACCGGGAGTACGTACCGGACGTTACCGTTTGGGCAAAGACGATATGATTGTGGATATCGTGGGTAACAGCCATATTTCAGTAGAAGACTATGCGGCTGCAATGATCGATGAATTGGAACATCCCAAGCATCATCAGGAGAGATTTACGATTGGATATTAATAAAGAGGTTAATCATTATATAAATTTGCTTGTGTAAAATTTGAGTTAACAAGTAAAAATAATGGCTTAAGGCATACATTCTGACGTATGGTAAAAGCCATTTCTTATTTTATTTTCCGATATTTGCATTGTGTCGGTATTGTAACACAAAATGAAACAAAGAAGAAATACTTAATGATATTCTGAACTATGATATTCAAACAAGAAACTCAAATCTTAAAATGTACCTTTGAGAAGGAACATTTTTCTAAAGTAAAAGCTGCCTTCAAAGATAGATGGCCTGTTGTATATATTATCGAGGATGACAAAAGGGAAAAAGCCTATATAGGAGAGTCTACAAATATATGTACCAGGATTTGTGATCATTGGAATAATACCGAACGCAGAGCTTTGAAAAACATATATATTATCTTTAATAAAGTCTTTAATAAATCTGTAATCCTGGATCTTGAAGCATTTCTTATCGGATATATTGTAGCTGATGGTAAATATAGACTCCAGAATGGCAATGGTGGCCAGCATGTTCATAACTATTATTTACGTGATGAATATCAGAGAGAGTTCAGACACATTTGGCAGCTTCTTCAAGATGAAGGTGTTGTCAGGCACGGAATTACTCTTCTTGAGAATAAAGACTTATTTAAATATTCTCCATATAAGATTTTGAATTTGGACCAATTTAATGTTGCTGTGCAAATTCTTACTGATCTGAAATCTGATTTAGGGAATAATAATCAATCCCGTTCTTTTATAATTGATGGAGGGGCAGGTACTGGTAAGTCTATTCTTGGAATTTATTTGCTGAAGCTATTGATTGATGCAAAGAGTTCACCTGCATGGACTGCGGAAGAAGAGGTATTGGATGAGAATCTTAGTTATATAATTGGACATTTGAGCCCGAACTTAAGAGTTGGGTATGTAGTTCCTACACAAAGTTTTCGTGAGACATTGAAAAAAGTTTTTGATGGAATACAGGGACTTGATTCTAAAATGGTACTTAGCCCCGAAGATGTTGCCAACTCGGGTGAAGGTTTATATGATCTTCTGATTGTTGATGAATCACATCGTTTGAGGCGTCGTCGTGCATTATTTAATTATGGATCATATGATAAAGCTAACGAGGCATTAGAGTTAGATAAAGAAGCGACGGAATTGGACTGGATACTGGAAAAAAGTTGGTATCAGCTATTCTTTTATGATTCCAGACAATCGGTGAAGCCTTCTGATGTGGAAGCACTAAGATTTTTCTCATTGTCTCGGCAAGAGGATACCCGGAACTATAAGCTTACTTCTCAGATGAGGTGTAAGGGTGGAAATGATTACATAGATTATATTCATAATATATTGGAGTGTCAGCAGGAAGAAATGCGCACTTTTGGGTCATCTTATGAGCTGCTGCTGTTTGAGGATGTTGAGGATATGGTATCTGCAATTAAAGATAAAAATAACAAAATGGGGCTCTGTCGGAATATGGCGGGGTATGCCTGGCCTTGGAAGACGCACAAAATGACACTGTCTAAAATTCAAAAAGAAGGGTTATATGATATTAAGATAGAAAACAAATACGAGGTAAATAATGCGCATAAGTACATTTGGAATACTACCCAGAAAGACTGGATAAACTCTGAAAATTCAATTAATGAGATAGGCTGTATACATACGACGCAGGGGTATGATTTAAATTATGCAGGTGTGATAATAGGTTGGGAGATAGACTATGATCCTATAAATAATATTATTACTGTATCTAAGGATATGTATCAAGATTCTAAAGGCAAAGAAAAGGTGGATGGAAAAATATTACATAATTATATAAAGAATATTTATACTACTCTTTTGGAAAGAGGTATGTATGGAACTTATATCTATGTGTGCAATGAATCTTTAAGAGATTACTTCAAAAGATTCTTTACCTTTGTTCCTCATCGCACCAAAGGCTAAAACCTCTCTCTTATTAGAAACTGTATATATGAATCAATAAAAAAGACCTTCACTAAAGAATTATTAATGGTTTTAGTGAAGGTCTTTCATGGTAATTGATATTATCCTATATTCTGTCGAGCACAGTCTTAATCAGTGTATCGATTGTATTCTTATATCCGGTATTAGCCTCTTTGATCAGTCGGTTGGCTATTACCATACAGACGGTCATTGCCTTATGTCCCATCAGTCGGCTAAGTCCTGCAAGTGCCGAACTTTCCATTTCGAAGTTGGTAATCTTAAAGCCTTTATATTCAAATGTTTCAATCTTATCATTTTGTTTCGGGTCTGCTAACGGAATACGGAGCTCACGTCCTTGTGGCCCAAAGAAGCCTCCTGCGGCAATCGTTACACCACGTACCATATCTTCTTTAGCAATCCGGTCAATCAGTTCTTCACTGGCATCAATAACATAAGGCGCAGGGGCACACATATTTCCCGACCAGCCCATGTAGTTAAGGAAAGCACGTTCGAAAGGAAGATCGCATACCGCATTACGTCCGGCATAAAAATTCAATAATCCGTCGAAACCGATAGATTTCTGTGAACAGACGAAGGTGCCTACCGGAGTATTTGGCTGCAAGCCGCCGCACGTACCGATACGTACTAACTCCAGTTGGCGGAACTTTTCTTTTTCTTCCCGTGTCTCAAAGTTGATGTTGGCAAGCGCATCCAGTTCGTTCATAACGATGTCGATATTATCGCAACCAATTCCGGTAGAAACCACTGTGATTCGTTTACCTTTATATGTACCCGTGATTGTTTTGAATTCGCGGCTTTCCACTTCGCATTCTTTGTTTTCAAAGTGAGAAGCTACGAGTGCTACACGTCCTGGATCTCCTACAAGGATCACTTTATCTGCCAGCCATTCGGGCTTTACGTGAAGATGGAATACCGAGCCGTCTTCGTTGATAATCAGTTCAGAGGATGGAAAGTACTTTTTCATGTTATTGAACGGTTTTAGTTTTACAATAAGTCGTATATATAAATAGAAACGCCGGAACCGGATTTTAGTTCGGAAGAGGTATCTTTCTTTTCTTTTGCAAGTTTGTCAAAGAGAAGATACGCAGATGAACTGAATAGGAATCGGGTTCCGGCGTTTGGTAGACTATTTACTCAAAGGCTGGTTGGTGGTACCACCAGTCGTTGGTTTGGCAATGTTTTCGCGCATTGAAGTATCGGCTTCGATATTTTTCATACGGTAATAATCCATTATACCCAGATTGCCGCTACGGAAGGCCTCTGCCATTGCTTTAGGTACTTCCGCTTCCGCTTCGATTACTTTGGCACGTGCTTCCTGTGCCTTAGCTTTCATTTCCTGTTCGGAAGCGACAGCCATTGCACGGCGTTCTTCTGCTTTAGCCTGTGCGATGTTCTTGTCTGCATTAGCCTGGTCAATCTGCAAAGCTGCACCAATGTTTTTACCTATATCGATATCCGCGATATCAATAGACAGAATTTCGAAAGCTGTTCCTGCATCCAATCCCTTGCGGAGTACAAGTTTAGAGATAGAATCCGGATTTTCGAGTACTGACTTGTGGTTTTCCGAAGAACCGATAGAGGAAACGATACCTTCACCTACACGGGCAAGGATGGTATCTTCTCCGGCACCACCGACCAGCTGCTTGATGCTGGCACGTACTGTTACACGAGCTTTCGCTATCAGCTGGATACCGTCTTTGGCTACTGCAGTAACAGGAGGAGTATCAATCACTTTCGGGTTTACAGACATCTGAACAGCTTCAAACACATCACGTCCGGCAAGGTCGATAGCGGTTGCCATCTGGAATGACAGCTCAATGTTGGCTTTCGATGCGGATACCAGCGCATGTACTACTTTTTCTACATGGCCTCCGGCAAGGTAGTGGGCTTCCAGTTCATCACGGGTGATGTTCTTCAATCCGGCTTTGTGGGCTTCGATCATGCCCGGAACAATGATATACGGCGGAACATTACGGATGCGCATCAGGAAGAGTTGAATCAACGAGATGTTAACGCCTGATACTTTAGCCGACAACCAAAGGAAGAACGGCACATAATGGAAAAATAGTATTAGGAAAATAATACCTCCAACAATCAGAACGATAGGTAAGTACAAAGATGTTTCCATTGATAATTTATATTAAGTGAATATTATATTTTGTGTTTCTCAACTAGAATGGTACCGTCAGTGATGCGGCTCACAATGATGGGAGTTTTTTCATTGAGGAAGCCATCTATCGATCTTACTTCCACGATGTTACCGTTAATCTCAGCATAACCGATTTGTGCCAGGCGGGTAGTACTGATTCCTGTGTCGCCTACCTTGACGCTCTTTTCCGCACTGCGGTCTACTTTCGAGTCAATATCTTTTTTCAAAGCCAGCTTATCCAGCATCTTCGAACGCATGAACCAGATAAGCGAGCCGATACAGGCGACAGCCGATATCCCTAAAGTGATAAATCCTCCTGCCATACCCAGATTGGCGAAAGCGTAATAGTTGGCATAGAGAATACAAGCAAGTGCTGAAATGCCAGCCAGGCTAATCCCCGGAATGACAAACAGTTCAACCAAAAATAGTATTACTGCAGCAATGATGAGAACGGTGATAATCAGTATGTCCATAACTCTGTATTATTTTGATTTTGTTTTTTCGGCATTACGCACACTTACTCCAAGAGCATCCAGCTCTTCATTCATTTGCAGAATTCTTTTTTCCAGATCAAGGATTGCGGGAGCAAGTTTTTCTTTTCCTTGTTGATTGGCGCTTGCATATTGCTGGCGCAGACCGTTCAGTTTATCTTCCTGTTGCAGATAATCTTTTTCCAGTTGCCGGTAACTTTGGAACAGTAGCTTTGCTTTGGGTGATTTGAAGTCACTCAACTGATAATAGGTCGTGCTATCATCGATGACAAACTCGAAATCAACCACACGACGTTCCTGTGGCTTATGATTGATTGCCTCTTTCAGACGTTGCAGTGCCTCCGTTACTGTATTTTCATCTTTCCAAGTTTCCTTCAGCGAATGAATCTGTGCCAGACGGATCATCTGCTGCGGGTCCATCGCCTCATAATTATAAGTCTGTTTAGACGAATTAGGAATGAATACATAGATGCAGACTTTCTCTTCGGGCTGGAAACGGTCGGAGGCAAACCAACCCAGATTATTGTATTCGTCGATGACGTACATATAATCATTATAAGGTGAATTGAACGGCATTCCCACATTTTCCGGCGTCAGATAAGAGTCCGTATTTGTGTTGTAACGAGTGACAAAAATATCATATCCTCCCAGTCCTTCGCCATCGGTTGCATAATAAATAGTAACACCATCCGATAAAACAAACGGGTAGTTGGCGTTTCCGGATTCGTTGATGCTGCCGGGCAACGGGCGACCGTTGCTCCATTCATTCAGTAATTTATTTTTGGAGAATATATCCAGATTGCCTCTTTCTCCCTTTTCGCTATAATAGATTTTATTACCGATTTCTGTTTCATAAACTGTTCCCGGATGATCTCCTTCGGTCTGGAAGAATTCGTTGAATGTAAATAGCTTGCCAGACTCTTCACTGATCTTGTATGCGCTCAGGAAATTTGCTTTATCTACCACGAAACTGTCAATAATGCACACGTCTTCTACTCCTTTGAGCATACGCAGGTCAGCTTTGCTCTTTTCCAATAGAGCTTCAGCTTCTTCCGTCGATCTTTTGCGTTTGCTGAGGTCGGCGATATATTCTTCAAAGCAGTTGACTGCATCTTCGAAACGATAAGTATCATTGTAAGCTTGTCCCAGATAGAGTTGTCCACCGGCTACCCGTCTTTTTACAGCGGTTTCGAGATACTTCACGGCTTCTTCCGGTTCTCCGGTTTTCAGGCAGCAGACACCGTACCAATAGCTGTAGTTACCATTGGATGGTTGAGATTTGGCATATTTCTGAAATACGGGTTTGGCTTGTTCGTAGTCACCTTTTGTAAATAAGGTGCGTGCCTGTTCCAATGTTTGTGCAGATACTCCTCCGAGGAAGAAACTGCAAATTATAAATAGAATATATTTTCTTTTCATTGTTTTATTCACTAATCCATGCATCAATTGTTCAAAAGTACAAATTTATTAGAAATAAACCCTTTTTCAGAGATTCTATTATGTTAATTCTTCTTTAAATCATTCTTTTCGCTTACTTTTGCAGCCGATTTTTGAAGATATGACACAATTTACGGAAGAAGAGAAGACGATCCGCCGTATTGAACGGCGATTCAATAAAGGAGTGGTGCAGTATCGACTGATAGAAGAAGGGGACAAAATCCTTATCGGACTGTCGGGCGGGAAAGATTCGTTGGCACTTGTAGAGTTGCTGGGCAAGCGGGCGCGTATTTATAAGCCTCGGTTTTCTGTGATAGCTGTTCATGTGGTGATGAATAATATTCCTTACCAAAGTGATACTGAATATCTGAAAGCATATTGTGAATCTTTTGGAGTGCCTTTCGTACAGTACGAAACGTCCTTTGATCCTACTACGGATACGCGCAAGTCTCCCTGCTTTCTTTGTTCCTGGAATCGTCGGAAAGCTCTGTTTACGGTTGCCAAGGAGCAAGGATGCAATAAGATTGCTTTAGGACATCACATGGATGATATTTTGGAAACATTGTTGATGAACATTACTTATCAGGGGGCATTTAGCACGATGCCGCCCCGTTTGGTGATGAAGAAATTTGATATGACAATTATCCGACCGATGTGTATGGTGCACGAGGCTGATCTGGTTGAACTGGCTGCATTGCATGACTACCGGAAGCAAGTGAAGAATTGTCCTTATGAATCACAGTCCAGCCGAAGTGATATGAAGGGTATTCTGCGACAGTTGGAAGCGATGAATCCGGAAGCTCGCTACAGCTTGTGGGGGAGCATGACGAATGTGCAGGAAGAATTATTGCCGGATAAAATAGACTGATAATTACTAATTTTAGTATATAATAAGATGAAAGGTTTCTATACAATTTTATTACTCATTGTATCCAATGTTTTTATGACCTTTGCATGGTATGGGCATTTAAAGATGAAACAAGAGTATTCTTGGTTTGCTGCTCTTCCGTTGATAGGTGTGATTACCTTTAGTTGGGTCATTGCATTTTTTGAATATTCTTGTCAAATACCGGCGAATCGTATCGGCTTTGTCGGGAATGGCGGTCCATTCTCGTTGATGCAGTTGAAAGTAATTCAAGAAGTGATTACTTTGATCATATTTACTGTTTTTACCACCGTTTTCTTTAAGGGAGAAACTTTGCACTGGAACCATCTGGCAGCATTTGTTTGTCTGATTGCAGCTGTTTATTTTGTGTTTATGAAATAACTGTTTCAGCCACTCTGAAACAGAGGCTTCGTTTGGCTTCAACAGAGGTGCTGTTTTATATAAACGGAGGCTCTATTCGTATGAAATGGAGCCTCCGTTTATATGCTTATTTGCAAAGCATTTTTCTATTTGGCATCAGGCATATATCGTTTCATGCCATCCGTATAGTAAGTTTTAAACTCTCCATTCTCGCCGCTATATATAAAGTAGGCATCGATCATAGGATTTGCTTTACAGAACTTTTCAGCTTCTTCCAGTCCCATTACCATAAAAGAGGTAGCCAAAGCATCAGCCGTCATACAGTCTTCGGCAATCACAGTAGAAGACAGGATACTGTGCTGTACTGGATAACCTGTTCTGGGGTCGATGGTATGAGCATACTTTTTGCCATCCTTATAATAATAGTTGCGGTAGTTTCCCGAAGTAGCCATACCTAAATCTGTCAGGTTGAGTACTACTTGTATATCTTGCTTAACAGCTAATGAGTCGTCGTACGGCTTGTTAATTCCGATACGCCACAGATCTCCTGTCGCATTTTTACCTTTTACTACTACTTCACCACCTATATCTACCATATAGTTTTTGATTCCTTTCCGGTCGAGCAGACGGGCTATTACATCTACCGAATAGCCTTTTGCAACCGCACTGCAACTTAACATTATACGCGGATCTTGCTTGACTACCTTTCCGTTCTCCAGCTTCACTTTTTCGTAACCGGTAATCTGTAGCAGGCTGTCTATCATCAATGAATCTGGGAAGGCGCCTTTTTTAAAGCCAAATCCCCAGGCATTGGCAAGAGGAGCTATCGTTATGTCAAAAGCTCCTTTCGTTTCGCGGGAGATTTCCATGGAACGATTAAAGCAAGTCTGAAAAAAGCTGTCCGTCACTAGCTCTTCATTGCGATTGACGCGACTAATGACCGAACTGTCATTGAACGGTGAGAGAGACTGGTCGAAACGTTTTAATTCCGCTTCAATCTCCGGTTTCAGATCAGCGTCATGTTGATACGCAATCTTGTATACTGTGCCAAACACAAAACCACTGGCGGTATTAAACTCAGCTTTTTGGTTACGTCTGGCTAATATCCAGATTGTTGCCAAGATGAGGAAGGCCAGCCAAAGGAAACTCTTTTTTGTTTTCATACGTTTTTCTGTTTTTTTATTAGAGGAACCAATGCTTGTTATTGTAAGAATAGATGTTCTATCAATATTTTTAATCCGATAGCGACCAGAATGATGCCGCCCCATAATTCCGCCTTTAATTTCCGTGCACATCCACAACCACATTTGATACCGAAGTAAAGACCAATGAGTGACATGACGAATGATACGAATCCGATGATAAGGATAGGAGAGAGGATTTCGGTATAGTTGTTGATTCCGAGCAGGGCAAAGGAGATGCCTATTGCCAGTGCATCGATACTTGTCGCTATCGCCATTGTGAATACGACTTTCGGGCTTGCGGGGTTAAATGTCTGACGGCAGTCCTCGTTTTTAAAAGATTCAAGAATCATACGTCCGCCCAGGAAGGCAAGGATAGCGAAAGCGATCCAGTGGTCTACGCTTTCTATCAGGTGGCTGAAAGTCTTTGCAAACATCCATCCAATGAATGGCATCAGAGCCTGAAAAAGTCCGAACGCCAAAGCCATGACCAGCATCGGTCTCCATTGAATACGTTTCAAAATAATACCGCTTGCAATTGAAACAGCGAAACAATCCATCGCTAAGCCTATTGCAAGCAGCCAAATCTCTAGTCCTGTCATTATTCTTTAAAGAGGTAATTTGTAAATAAGGGAATAGGTAATTCCCATGTTATTTGATTTAAATTTTCCGTAGCCGGGCACATACCAAGGGTTGGCGTATTCATTGGTCGAAGCATTTGTCTTATATTTCATGCGTACAGACCAGCCCATATTGAAATTCTTATAAATACGTACTTTGACACCTACCACTAATTCAAACCACTGCATAGACCCTTTCATTCCTAAATGACTGAAAGGAACGCTTCCTCCCCAATAGTCGTCTTCCAGACTCGGATTTCCGATGCTTCCTCCCCAAATAGGGTCGTCAACCGGCAGGGTTGACACATCATATTTGAATGAACTGAACGCATAGCGGAGACCTACATATAGATAGCTGTTTTTCTCCTTTTTCTTTGCCATCGTGTTATAGTCTACACCAATCCGGAAGAATGGGGCGGTCTTACTTTTGTAGTGTATTCCCGTTTCATTCCATGTATCTGTTCCTCCCATACCAAACTCGATAGTCGGGATGAACTTGTTTTTAAGGTTGACGCCTATGCTGACTTCGGAGCTCATGAAGTCGCCACCTAGCATTTTACTTCCGATGCCATATATGTCCACACCGACATACGTCCCATTATAAAACGGGATAGTATCGACTACAACCTCTTTCTTCTTCTGGTCTCTTTTCTGTACAGGACCCGGTCGTTGTTGTTGCTGTTGTGCAATTGACGGTAATCCAATACAAAAGAGGAGCAGCACACTACTCAATCGTAGGAGGCGTGCGGTCGCGATATCTATAGAATATTTCCAAATTCTGAATTTCATTTGTATTGGCTTCTTTGTTTAGTATATGAAGTGAGTCTATTTTTTCCTGATCTGCGGTTTTTCTCGGATTGCCGTATCTCGCACTGAGAATGTTTTGTTTCATCATATACCCACATTCCATTGACTGGAAATACGGAGTGTTTTGTTGTACAATGATTAATGTATCGATGTCATTCGGTTTGCGGTCCGGATCGTAGCGGAAAATAAAAACAGTAGTATCGCTGGTATAGCGTAACGGTAACATCAGCGTATGTACTTTTTTCTGGTTGTTGAGAATGATCGAGTCTGTGCCCGGTGCTGTAATAGTCAATGAGTCCAGTGTGTCGTTTACTCTGAGATCGGTTATCTCATCAATTGTGTACAATGTGCAGTACATCATGGGGCGTCCCGCTAGCGAACAATCATTTTCGTCCGAACACGAACTGCCGATGCTTATACCTGCACCAACAATTACTACTATTAAAAAGATACGAATTAAATTCTTCATAATCGGTTATTGGGCGTGAATTAAATTTTCTTTTCTATCTGATAATTGTTCCGTTCGGGGGCATTACGTGAGATCAGTTCTCCCAGGAATCCGGCAAGGAATAACTGTGTACCGATAATCATCGCTGTGAGCGATAGATAGAAATAAGGAGAATCGGTTACAAGCCGGTAGGGGAGACCGTTGTACATTGCATGCAGTTTGCTGACACCTACCATGATAACGGAGATCATTCCGATAAAGAACATAAGCGATCCTAATAATCCGAAGAAATGCATCGGCTTCACTCCGAATTTAGACAGGAACCAAAGAGAAATCAAATCCAGATATCCGTTGAAGAAACGGTTGAATCCGAATTTGGTAGAGCCATATTTACGTGCCTGGTGGTGTACCACCTTTTCACCTATCTTCTGGAATCCGGCATTCTTTGCAAGGTAGGGGATATAGCGATGCATTTCGCCATATACTTCGATGTTTTTCACGACATCTTTGCGATAGGCTTTCAGACCGCAGTTGAAGTCGTGCAGGTCTGGAATACCTGATACTTTGCGTGCGGTAGCATTGAATAACTTTGTCGGCAGTGTCTTTGATAGCGGATCATATCTTTTTTGCTTCCATCCGGACACAAGATCATATCCGTCTTCCGTAATCATCCGGTATAATTCCGGTATTTCGTCCGGGCTGTCCTGTAAGTCGGCATCCATTGTGATCACCACATCTCCTTGTGCTTCTGCAAATCCGCAGTAGAGTGCTGGCGATTTACCGTAATTGCGGCGGAACTTGATGCCTTTTACGCAGTCCGATTGGGCTTTGAGTTTTTCTATTACCTCCCATGAACGGTCTGTACTTCCGTCGTTAACGAAAATCACTTCGAATGAGAATCCGTTGGCTTTCATTACCCGTTCTATCCAAGCGTAGAGTTCGGGCAGTGACTCTTCTTCATTGAATAATGGGACAACAACTGATATATTCATTTTTAATAATTATGAATTACGAATTATGATTGGGCCGGGGTATTGTTTTCCGGTCGTGCTTTCTTCATTACCATCAATCCGGTAGGAATGGCCAGTAAACTTCCCCAGAATACATCCCATGACAGGAGTTGCATGGTGATATTGATGGAAGTAAGTGAACGGGCAGTATCTATCGTTTCTTTTATTATCTCTTGATTTTCCATCAAGGCAGGTGTTTTAGTCATCAGTTCGTCCCATAGCTGGATATAGGAGTTGATGATAAAGCCGTGGTCAATGAACTGGAAATAGGCGTAGTGTGCAACGGCTACCAGCAGGGAAGCAAACATATACATGAATATGGTAAAGAGAACCGCATGAGAGAATTGGATACTTCCTCCACATATTTTGTCACGATACATCTTCACGTAGTGATAGCCAATGAACGGCACTGCCAACGTCAGGATTACAAATAATAGTGAAAGGAAAGGGATGTGGAATCCCAACGGAAATAAAATGAACTTCAATATCCAATAGATTCCCATATACGTGCCAAAGTGCATGGCATATTTCTGTAAATAGCTTCTGTTCTCTGTCATCTTCGTTAATAAATTGCGCACAAAGGTACAAATAATATCGGTTGGTAAAGGGAATATGGTTGTTAAAGTTAATAAAGCAGTAAAAGTTGGCACTCGAATATTTTTTTTGATTTTTAATTGCTTGAAATGTAGAGTATTACTTTCTTTTATGCAAAAAAGTTGCCTACAGCTATTGCAGAATCCATAAAAATACCTACCTTTGCAACCGCAAAACGGGTAAGTCCTATACGGCCAGCTCCCTTCGAATCCTCCAGGGCTTGATCGCAGCAAAGGTAGTTGGTTGTAGCGGCGCGATATAGTAAGCTTACCCACCCGCCTCTTTAGCTCAGTTGGCCAGAGCACGTGATTTGTAATCTCGGGGTCGTTGGTTCGAATCCGACAAGAGGCTCAGAAAGAAAAAGCATTCAAGTATTTTATTTGGATGCTTTTTCTGTTACTACTCTTATGATCTCTTCCTGTATAATTTGATGAAAACTCCTAAGACAAAGAGCATAATGAATAAAGTAATCCCGAATGCCCAGTAATTAATAATCCGTGACTCTGCGGTAAGTACGTAATCACCAGCGAGAAGCCGGAAGCCGTCTATTTTCCAGATGACTACATCATCTTTCAGAACTTTGGCGTTAGAGGTGAGCAGCCTACCGGGCATTGTCAACTCAAATTGTATAGCATGATAGAAAATTTCGGCGATGTTGATTTTCTCTTCGCACAGGGCATCCATCATTTCTTTATTTGTTTTATAAAGGTCCGAAAAGTATTTCGTACTGCAAGCTTTATCAAACATGTTACAGACTTCCTCGATATCAGCGTCTCCCATACTGTCACCTTTTTCTGACGAATGTTTCTTGTAAACAGAATTTTTCAATTCCTTCAGACACTGCAGGCAAGCAGTATCTCCTTGTAAAGAAGCGAAGTGGTGGATGACTTCCCAGTTGATTTCATAGATGCTGCGGTTATACCATTCTCCGAATTTAGCTTCGAGTTTATCCAATTTATCATTCATTTCGATGCCGTTCATACCTCTGAAGGCATCATCGTTTCCCTGAAGCCAAATCATTTGCTCTTCCTTATTCAGATAATTGTCAAGAGGTACAGGACCTTTGTCCTGAAGTTCTTTGTAAGTGGCGGTATATATATAATAGGTATAGAACCATCTGAAACTCTTCTTTACCCGTTCCATAGGTATAGCCATGGCACTCAGATGCTCTTTACCTTTGTCAACAGTGAAGTATTCTCCATCTACTCCGGAGAGTTTTTGGCAGGCTTTTACATTCAGCTTTTCTTCTTCGCCCCAGAAGTTGAATTTAATTGTAGAGTCTAGATTTACTAATTGCCAGTTGGCATTCGGTTGAAACAGAAATGGATTATGTGTCTTATCTCCTGCGATGAAAGCGGAATCACCTTGTGCATAGATTTCTCTGTACATACTTCCGTCCCTTTCAACCCGTGAAGTCATCCGATAATAGGTGCTGCAAGAAGTCATGCTAAGTAACAGTAGCATGGTTATTAAGAAATAGTTGGTTTTCATATTCTGTCTATTTTAATCGTTTTTTTTTGATGACTTGTAAGATTTGCATCTTCCGGGATTTCCGGTGTTGCGTATATTGAGAGGATAGATAAGTGTTCTTTTCCAGCAGTCGCATTTCTTCCCAGTTGTCAGGTAATGGAATGCTGTTTGACCAGTTATCATATTCATTTTGCATTTCTGTCCGGTGAGGGACAGAAGTGAAGCAAGTGTCATTGATGAATAGCAGGAGTAATAATGAGGCGGCAATGCCGGATGCCCATGCTCCTATGAGAAACTTTCTCCGTTTCCTTTCCGGTGAGATCCCGGATATTCTGTTGAGGATGGTAGCGGTCAGTTCCTCCGGATTTTCCAATATCGGCTGGTTACTTTTGACTTCGGTCAGCCATTTTTCATACTGTTTATCTTCTTGTTTCATAAGTCGGGATCTATTTGATTCATTTTATTACGTATGTTCTTTCTGGCAAGGTACAAGGTACTTTTTATCTTTTCGGGCGATAATCCTGTGATAATCTGTACTTCTGCTACCTCCAACTCTTCGACATCCCGAAGCGTGAAAACGAGTTTCTGCTGGGGAGGCAGTTCGTTGGTATATCGCAATATCAGTTCTTTCAACTGCTTGTTGGAAAGAGATATCTCAATATGATCGTCAGAAGGAATATTTACCGAATCGGAAAAGGCGGATTCATTATCCAGCGGAGAATGGCGTAACGAACGCAAACGGTCGTAACAGGTGTTACAGGTGATTTTGTAAAGCCAGGTTGACAGGCGGTTTTTCTGATTGTACGTTTTCAGGGATAACCATACTTTTACAAATGTTTCTTGTGTTATGTCTCTGGCTTCCTCTTCATCACAAAGTAAACGGAAAGCTAGTCGGAACACCAGTGGCTGGAATTCTGAAACCAGTAGGGCGAAGGCCCTTTTGTCGTCCTGCTGACTTCGGCTGACCAGTTCCTGTATTTTTTCCTGATTCATCATTATTTATTCCTGTTTACTATATGATACGTAGCAAAATGCTTCAGGTCGTTTGTAAGTCATCAAATATATAAAAAAATCCCCGGACAACACATTGCCCGGGGGAAAGATATCTGAAAAGAGAATAAAGATTATTTGATTCTCTTATATCCGTATACAGCCAAGTCACCGAGTTCTTCTTCGATGCGGAGCAGTTGGTTATATTTAGCCATACGGTCCGAACGGCTTAATGAACCGGTCTTGATCTGTCCGCTATTCGTAGCTACTGCGATGTCTGCAATCGTTGCGTCTTCCGTTTCGCCGGAGCGGTGGGAAGTGACAGTCGTATAGCCATGACGGTGAGCCATTTCGATAGCGTTCAGAGTTTCGGTCAGCGAACCGATTTGGTTTACTTTGATCAGGATAGAGTTTGCACATCCCTTCTCGATACCCATTGCGAGGAAGTCAACGTTCGTAACGAACAGGTCATCACCTACCAACTGGCAGCGGTCGCCGATACGTTCAGTCAGTTTCTTCCAGCCTTCCCAGTCGTTTTCGCTCATACCGTCTTCGATGGAGTCGATTGGGAATTTGTTGATCAGTTCTTCCAGGTAGTCGATCTGTTCTTCGGCGGTACGTTTCTTGCCTTTGGCACCTTCAAACTTGGTATAGTCGTAGATACCGTCATGGTAGAATTCGGAAGAAGCGCAGTCCATACCGATCATTACGTCTTTACCCGGTTCGTATCCGGCAGCTTTGATGGCTGCGATGATAGAGTTCAGAGCATCTTCCGTACCTTCGAGGTTAGGAGCGAAACCACCTTCGTCGCCTACGGCAGTGCTGAGGCCACGATCTTTCAGTACTTTCTTCAAAGCGTGGAATACTTCGGCGCCCATTCTCAAACCTTCTCTGAATGAGGGTGCACCTACCGGACGAATCATGAATTCCTGGAATGCGATAGGAGCGTCACTGTGTGAACCGCCATTGATGATATTCATCATCGGTACAGGCATTACGTATGTATTTGTTCCGCCGATATAGCGATAGAGAGGGAGATCAAGATAGCTGGCTGCTGCTTTGGCTACAGCGAGAGATACGCCAAGAATAGCGTTAGCACCTAGATTGGACTTGGTTTTAGTACCGTCGAGTGCCAACATTGCGTAGTCGATTCCTCTTTGGTTGAGAGAAGACATACCGATCAGTTTCGGAGCAATGATCTTGTTTACATTGTCCACCGCCTTTTGTACGCCTTTGCCACCGTAACGTTGCTTGTCACCATCACGAAGTTCGAGTGCTTCATGTTCACCTGTGGAAGCACCTGACGGAACAGACGCACGTCCCATGATACCTGATTCCAATACTACGTCAACTTCTACTGTGGGGTTACCTCTTGAATCGAGAATTTCTCGAGCTACAATTTTTTCTATTTTCATCGTTTCTATTGTTTTGAATAATATTTTTGCAAAAGTACGGACTTGACAGAGAGTGGGAAATCACTATAAATAGGTATTCTTTCGAATCATACTCCCTAGATGTCATTAGTCCGGTCTTATTAGATAACAATGTGACGATGCTTTTTGTTTGAATGCGGATGGATGAAATTGGCAGAATTCTAGTCTTCGATAATAACTCCCAACAGCGGAAGCAAGTCCATGGCCTGCAAGGAAGTAATGACAGCTCCTTTCAGGTCGCTGATATTAAGTGTTATTCCGCCGATGCGCGAAGTACGCAGGTCGATTCCACGGAGCGGAGCATGAGAAAAGTCAGCTTCTACCAGATCACAACTGTCGAAGGCGACGGAAGAGAAACGGCAGTCATTGAAACTTCCGTTCCGGAAATGGCAGTGCGAGAAGCGTACCTGATTCATTTTGCTCATCGCCAGATTGATGTAAGAGGCATTACAGTCATGCAATAAAACATGATTCATGGTCGTCTCTGAAAGGTTGGTTCCCAGTAATTTGCAGGAAATGAATTCTACTCGGTAAAGGGAGCTTTCTGCAAAAGATATATTGGACAGGTCGCAGTTCTCGAACCGTATATCTGCCAGCTGAGAAGAACGGAATTTACATTCGCTGAATGTCTGATTCCGGAAAGTGCAGTTCTTGAAACTCTTGTAAGACTTGCTGATTCCCTCTTCTCTTCCTTTGCTGAATATGAGATTTGAGACGGTTTCCTCTTTTTCGAGCAGTTCTTGCAAGGTGCTTGTACTGACTTCCTGTTCCTCCATCATGGGAGGAGCCACACGGACGGGCTTGGCTGCATTTCTTTTGATCATATGATGTAGATATGTTATGTTTATTGTTTTACAAGTGAATATCCCAAGTACAGCATAATGAATCCTACAAACAAGCTGAGGCCTACATAGAGTGAGAGGTAGAAGAAATTATCGTCTTTGATTAACTGAAAGTTCTCATTCATGAAGGTTGAAAAGGTGGTGAATCCTCCACAGAATCCTACGGTGAGAAACATTTTCAGATTGGGGTTCATCAGATTTCCCCGTTCGAAGAGTCCGTAAAACAGGCCGATGGCGAAACAACCGAGTATATTGACCAGCAGTGTTCCCAAAGGGAAGGAAGGTGTCAGGAAATTCTGAACGTAACGCGAGATGAGATAACGCAGAACGCCTCCGGTAAAACTTCCCATACCGATAAAGAGTAAAGTCTTGAGCATAAGCTGACAATTTAAGAGTTATACATTCAAATTGTAGGGATCATCAGCTCCAAAGGGCGGTTAAAGGCTAATCCCATAGCCGGTGCAAAGATAGAAAAAAGATAAAACTATTTGCAGAAGGCTTCAAAATCTTTTTCAAATTGTTTGAAACCTCCGGTGTAAACCTTATCTATCCGTTCGGAAACAATGGATGAGTCATCTTTGTTTTGAAAGGAGAGTACAAAATCACGTAATATCTGCCGGGGAACTTTCTCGATCCAGAAAGTGACGAGTGCATGAGAGAGGATATAGGCGTATTGTTCGTCGGTTCTTTGCTGCTTCATAAATTCCTTTTGGCGACTGTTGATAAAGGTAGGCAGATCAATGTCCCCCAACATATATATAGTGCGGATTCTTCCTTTTTCGTAATCGGTAAACGTGTGCTGAAGTCCTTTTTTATTAACTTTACAATGTTCAAAATATTCGGCAAGTCCCTCGTTGAACCATATCGGAGGACGTCCTGCCGTGATTTGCAAGGTGAGGTGGTGGCTCAGTTCGTGATAGATGACGCCCAGACCTTGTTGGTATTCTTTTTCTCTGCTTAATATGATGGCCTTTTGTAATCTGGATATATACATTCCATTTGTACTTTTGGGAGGATGTATATTGAATTTATTCAGATAGATCAGGGCATCTTCCCTTTTGTTGAATACAGTCAATTGAAGATTAAGCGTATCGGGAAGTCCGAATTGTGTGTAAAATTCGACTTCATATTGGAGGGCCTGTTCGATCTTCCGGCGTTCTTTGTCCGTAAGCGGGTCGCCTTCATAAGCGATTCTTACAGTCTGCGCATGGAGCAGGTCGCAAAGGCAGATGAAACAGAGGATAAGATAAAATATACGCATATTGTTTCCCTTTATTTTGAGTATTTCTGCTTCTGAAATTTCTTTTTTTCACGTTTGCTCATTTCAAGCATGATCAGTTCATCATCTGTGGCAGATTTATAGGTTGTTTTCTCCTCCAGTTTTACATCCCCCTTGTCTGTGCGGAATACAGGAGTGAAGTGAGAATATGGATAGCCTAAGAACCCGTTTGCATCGAATTTATTGTTATCAAGAAAAAAATAAGAGATGGATACTCCGAGTACTCCGGCTATTCCAATGGGTTGCCCGGTCATGACTTCTTCACCTGTCTGGATGAAGTTTTGACGCATCATAAGGTAAGCGGCAAAGGTATGGTCGGGGTGGTATATCAACAATTGCTGTGGCAGCACTGTCGCACAGGCGACTCCTCTGCGGGTTGCATAGACGGTGTCTCCTTCCTGAATTTGGAATATCATAGTTTTGGCAGATTCCTGAGGAGCGATCTGCCATTGTGTTTCTTCGCCGGTCTTTACAGGAAGTGCATAAGGAGTACTGATCCGAAAGTCTTTGGGGAATTGACCGCGGAAGAACATATACCTGCTTGAAGTCTTGAAAGAATTGCTGGCATTGGAGCCTTTCTCTATTCTGAATACCGTGTTCTTTCCGGGGATCAAATTGTATGAACGGTCATTTTCGCGGAAAAGGTAGTAACTGCACAGGTCTCCGTTGTAATAGTTTAATTCTGTTCCTCCTTCCGGAGTTTGCTCCCATTTCGATTCAATAATGCGCGGAGGCATTTCCATTAATTTTCGCAGAGACTGTGCGGAGACATAAACGGTAGATAATGTTGTAAGAAGTAACAATGTCGTATATCTGAAGTGCTGTGTCATAATAGTAATATTAGATTATGTGTTATGAAGTAAGATATTCTGCTTGCAAATTTATCAATTATATGCTAATATCATAGCATACTTTGAACTTTTTTGTCTCTGGTATTCAGATTAAGATGTAAATTCTGGGATAATTCTATCCGAACCCATGCGGATATTGTATTTTGAACTATATTGTATTCCTTGTCATTGGGCGGTTGTTAGTGTTTTATCCGGCTGTCTTTTCTATGATATCCTGCTTCTATTTGTATCTTTTCTACCTTTCATCTTTATCGTTCCACTAGGGTGAACAGGCCTGTTTACTCTAGTGGTGAGAACTCTTCACAAGAGTGATGAGATCTGTGCACTGGAGTGGAACGATGGTTATATCCCTTCAAAACAGGGAAAACGCATTATACTTTTTCTTTTATCTTTTATACATTTATCTTACATGAATATCGTCTTTTCATCTTATTAATAAGATATTTATCTTTCATTTACAATATTATTTAAGTACATTTACGTGATTATAAATCACAATTAAAATGAAGCAAGAAACTAAAAGAAGGATTGAGATCAGCAACCTACATGAATTTGCTGATTCATTAATATTGATAGATAACCGGATAGAGCGTTGTAAAAAGCATCAGGCCAGTACCATTGTTCTTATTGCCATTTCTGCTGTTATATGTGGCGCTGATACTTGGAATTCAATAGAAGACTTTGGTAAAAGTAAAGAATCTTTTTTTGCAGCCAAGCTTTCCAATTTTAATGGCATCCCTTCTCATGATACATTTAATCGCTTTTTCTCGGCATTAGATCCTTTAAAATTTGAAGAATCTTATAGACAATGGGTCCAAAGCATTCTCAAATGTTATTCGGGTCATATAGCCATTGATGGTAAAACCATACGAGGAGCCTATGAATCCGAAGAGGACAAGCGTCGTCGTAAACAAGGAGTACTTCCTGATTCGAATACGGGAAAATACAAATTGCATGTTATTAGTGCATTTGCAACAGAACTGGGAATCTCCCTTGGACAGTTATGCACACAAGAAAAGGAAAATGAGATAGTTGTCATTCCTGAATTATTAGATATGTTGTGTATAAAAGATTGTATTATTACAATTGACGCTTTAGGATGCCAGCGTACAATTGCAGAGAAAGTCATAAAGGGAGAAGGTGACTACATTTTTATAGTGAAAGATAATCAACCGAAATTAAAGGAAACAGTACTGTCAGCAACAGAAAGTATTGTATCAAAAGGTACAACAGTACGATTTGACAAATATGAGACGCATGAGGAAGGACATGGCAGGAATGAGTCGAGAATCTGCTATTGCTGCAACGATCCCGGTTTTCTGGGAGCAGATATTAGAAAGAAGTGGAAAAATATACGGTCTTTTGGATATATTGAGAATACCAGAAATACAAACAAAGGCACTACAGTGGAAAAAAGATGTTTTATATCTTCCTTGGAACCTGATGCGCAGAAGATACTTAAAAATAGTAGAGAACACTGGGAAATTGAGAATAATCTACATTGGCAGTTGGATGTCAATTTCCATGAAGACAATACCAGAAGAAGAAATATATCAGCATTAAACTTCTCCGTACTGGCGAAAATTGCATTGGCCACATTGAGAAACAACAAAAGAGAGATACCAATCAATAGAAAAAGATTAATAGCAGGGTGGGATAATGAATTCTTATGGGAACTTATTTTACATGATTTATAATGCGTTTTCCCTGCCCTTCAAAAATACAGTATTAATAGATGATATACATACCCCTATACTATATGTTATATACAAAGTAGCGGTAGATTCTTGCTCCATGTAAGCACTATATTTTTTCTGTTGGAGTACTTTGGTATATGTTTTATTGACAGGTGTTTATCAGTATTGAGATATTCAAAAACGCTATATTTTAATTATAATCCGAAGTGACGCTTGCTATTCCTCACTACATTTGCCATATGATTATTAACTAATTCATTTATATCATGAAGAACATGAAAATATTAACTACGGCAGTACTCTGTCTGTTACTCTCTTTTTCTATGGGTGCAACGGCAATGGCAGAAAGTATCACTTCTCCTGACGGACAATTAAAACTGGATTTTTCGGTCAATGCTCAGGGAGAACCGGTATACGAACTTTCTTATAAAGGAAAGGGAGTGATTAAACCATCAAAGTTAGGACTTGAGTTGAAGAATGATCCAGGACTGATGAATGGGTTTGCGTGCATCGATACAAAAACTTCCACCTTCGACGAAACTTGGGATCCGGTGTGGGGAGAAGTGAAATCCATTCGCAATCATTATAATGAAATGGCTGTCACACTGAATCAGAAGGCACAGGACCGGAATATGATCATCCGTTTCCGGCTTTACAATGATGGATTAGGTTTCCGCTATGAATTTCCGCAGCAGAAGAATCTAAATTATTTTGTTATAAAGGAAGAACATTCACAGTTTGCCATGACGGGTGACCATACTGCCTTCTGGATCCCGGGAGATTATGATACCCAGGAATATGATTACACAGAATCCAGATTAACGGAAATCCGTGGACTGATGAAAGGAGCTATTACCGACAATGCTTCTCAAACGTCTTTTTCACCAACAGGCGTACAGACATCTCTGCAAATGAAAACAGCCGACGGTCTGTATATTAACCTGCACGAAGCCGCTTTGGTGGATTATTCCTGTATGCATCTCAATCTTGATGACAAAAAACTGATTTTCGAATCATGGCTGACGCCGGATGCAATGGGAGATAAAGGTTATATGCAGACACCCTGTCAGTCTCCGTGGCGTACGGTGATTGTGAGCGATGATGCACGTGATATCCTTGCTTCCAAGCTGACCTTGAATCTGAACGAACCATGTGCTTATCAAGATGTTTCTTGGATTAAACCGGTGAAGTATATCGGTGTGTGGTGGGAGATGATTACCGGAAAAAGCAGTTGGGCATATACAGATGATGTTTATTCCGTCAAACTCGGACAGACGGATTATTCAAAGACAAGCCCTAACGGACGTCATGCTGCCAACAATGACAAAGTAAAACGTTATATCGACTTTGCAGCGCAACATGGTTTCGATCAGGTATTGGTAGAAGGCTGGAATGAAGGCTGGGAAGATTGGTTCGGCAAATCAAAAGATTATGTGTTTGATTTCGTCACTCCCTATCCGGATTTCGACGTGAAGATGCTGAACGCATATGCTAAAGAGAAAGGGGTGAAGCTGATGATGCATCATGAAACATCTGCCTCCGTGCGTAACTACGAACGCCATCTCGATACAGCCTACCAATTTATGGTTGACAACGGATATAATGCCGTGAAAAGTGGTTATGTTGGCAATATCATTCCTCGGGGCGAACATCACTATGGACAATGGATGAACAACCATTATCTATATGCCGTGACGAAAGCCGCCGATTATAAAATCTGTGTGAATGCGCACGAAGCTGTACGTCCTACAGGATTGTGCCGTACTTATCCCAACCTGATCGGCAATGAATCGGCACGGGGAACGGAATATGAAGCTTTTGCCGGCAATAAACCTTTTCATACTACTTTGCTTCCATTCACTCGTCAGATCGGCGGCCCGATGGATTATACACCGGGTATTTTCGACACGAGAATTTCTTTTCTGGAAGGGGAGCATAGCGTTGTACGTACTACTCTGGCGAAACAACTGGCCCTTTACGTAACAATGTACAGTCCTTTGCAGATGGCTGCCGATCTGCCGGAAAGTTATGAGCGTTATCCGGATGCTTTCCAGTTTATTAAAGATGTAGCTTTGGACTGGGATGACAGCAAATATCTGGAAGCCGAACCGGGTGATTATATTACAGTAGCCCGCAAAGCAAAAGGAACCAATCATTGGTTTGTTGGCGGCATTACTGACGAAAACTCCCGTACTGCCGCGTTTACTCTTGATTTTCTGGAACCGGATAAAGAGTATGTAGCTACCCTCTATGCCGATGGAAAAGAGGCTGACTACGAAAAGAATCCGACTTCCTATCAGATAAAGAAAGGGATCGTGACGAATAAAACAAAGATGTCCGTCAAGCTGGCACGCAGCGGTGGTTTTGCATTGAGTCTTATCGAAGCAGCTCCATCCGACCGGAAATCAATTAAGAAATGGAAATGAGACGCAACTAAAACGATTGTTCAATCTTCTTTGTATTTTTAATAAAATTTAGAAGTACTCCGCAAAGAAAATTAAAACTTTGCGGAGTGCTTTTTTTATCGGATGGATTCTTTTTTGTACTTTTGCGCCATCTTTTTTTAAACATTATCAATAAAGAGAACAACATGGGAGGTTTTTTCGGAACAGTCTCGAAATCGAGTTGCGTGACTGATTTATTCTATGGTACAGATTATAACTCACATCTGGGTACAAAGCGGGGCGGACTCGCGACTTATAGTCAGGAGAAAGGATTTATTCGCTCCATTCACAATCTGGAAAGTACATATTTCCGATCCAAGTTTGAAGGAGAGCTTGATAAATTTAAAGGCAATGCCGGCATAGGCATTATCAGCGACACAGATGCACAACCCATTATCATCAATTCCCACCTCGGCCGTTTCGCCATCGTCACAGTTGCTAAAATATCGAATATCCAGGAACTGGAAGAAGACCTTCTCAACCAAAATATGCACTTCGCCGAACTTAGTTCGAGCAATACCAATCAAACGGAACTCATCGCACTGCTTATCATACAAGGAAGAACCTTCACCGAAGGTATCGAGAACGTATTCAAACATATCAAGGGTTCTTGTTCTATGCTGATTCTGACAGAGGATGGCAGCATTATCGCGGCCCGTGACCAATGGGGACGTACTCCGGTGGTGATCGGCAAAAAAGATGGTGCGTATGCCGCTACCAGCGAGTCATCCAGTTTCCCGAATCTGGATTATGAAATCGAAAAGTATCTGGGACCGGGGGAAATAGTACGCATGTATCCCGATCATATCGAGCAGCTTCGCCAACCGAATGAAGGTATGCAGATTTGCTCTTTCCTTTGGGTGTATTATGGTTTCCCGACCTCTTGTTATGAGGGCAAAAATGTAGAAGAAGTCCGTTTTACCAGTGGAATGAAGATGGGACAGAAGGACGAATCGGAAGTGGATTGTGCCTGTGGTATCCCTGATTCGGGAGTAGGTATGGCGTTGGGATATGCGGAAGGTAAAGGAGTTCCTTACCATCGTGCCATTTCAAAATATACACCGACATGGCCTCGTAGCTTCACACCGAGCAATCAGGAAATGCGTTCGCTGGTTGCAAAGATGAAGCTAATTCCGAATCGTGCCATGCTTCAGGGAAAGCGTCTGCTGTTCTGTGATGATTCGATTGTGCGTGGAACACAGTTGCGTGATAATGTGAAGATTCTATATGATTATGGAGCGAAAGAGGTACATATGCGTATCGCTTGCCCTCCGTTGATCTATGCTTGTCCGTTTGTGGGTTTCTCGGCTTCTAAGAATGCTTTGGAGTTGATTACCCGTCGTATTATTAAAGAACTGGAAGGTGATGAGAATAAGAATCTGGAGAAATACGCCACTACGGGTTCTCCCGAATACGAGAAAATGGTTAGTATCATAGCCGAGCGTTTCGGACTGACTTCATTGAAATTCAACACGCTTGAGACTTTGATTGAAGCTATCGGGCTGCCGAAATGTAAAGTGTGTACGCATTGTTTTGATGGTAGCAGTCACTTTTAAGTAATATACTGAGAAAAAAGAGCCGTGAATTGTTTGTCAATTCACGGCTCTTTTTTTACCTTTACGGCACTATAAACTATCAAAATGTAAATTGCAAATCATTAAATCGTAAAATAGATATGACTTTAGTAGACAGATTTTTGAAGTATGTGAGCTTTGATACACAGTCGGATGAATCAACAGGGCTTACTCCCAGTACTCCGAAACAGATGGTATTCGCTGAATATCTGAAGACTGAACTGGAATCTTTGGGGTTGGAAGATATTACTTTGGATGAACATGGCTATCTTTTTGCCACGCTTCCTGCTAATATAGATAAAAAAGTACCCACTATCGGGTTTATCGCTCATATGGATACAAGTCCCGATATGACAGGAAAAGATGTAACTCCACGTATTGTAAAAGGCTACGATGGGACGGATATAGTGCTTTGTGCCGAAGAAAATATCATTCTTTCTCCTGCACAATTTCCGGAACTGCTCGATCATAAAGGAGAGGATTTGATTGTAACAAACGGCAAGACGCTGCTTGGTGCGGATGATAAAGCGGGAATTGCCGAGATCGTATCGGCAATCGTTTATCTGAAAGAACATCCCGAAATCAAACATGGAAAGATTCGTATCGGTTTCAATCCGGATGAGGAAATCGGTGAAGGTGCGCATAAGTTCGATGTCGGGAAGTTTGGCTGCGAATGGACGTATACGATGGATGGTGGTGAAGTAGGGGAACTGGAGTTTGAAAATTTCAATGCTGCCGCTGCAAAGATTACTTTTAAAGGACGTAATGTACACCCCGGATATGCAAAGAATAAGATGATAAACTCGATTCGTGTCGCTAATCAGTTTATCGCAATGTTGCCATCGATGGAAACACCGGAGCAGACTGAAGGGTATGAAGGATTCTATCATCTGATCAGTATTCAGGGAGATGTGGAGCAAAGTACAGTGTCTTATATCATTCGCGACCATGACCGTGCCAAGTTTGAGAAACGTAAGGAAGAAATAAAACGTCTGGTTGCGGAGATCAACACCGAATATGGAGAAGGTACGGCGTCACTAGAGTTACGTGACCAATACTATAATATGCGTGAGAAAATAGAACCGGTGATGCATATCATCGACACAGCTTTTGCAGCCATGGAGGCGGTAGGAGTGAAGCCGAATGTGAAGCCGATTCGTGGCGGTACGGATGGAGCGCAGCTATCATTCAAAGGTTTACCCTGCCCGAATATTTTTGCCGGCGGTCTTAATTTCCACGGACGTTATGAGTTTGTTCCTATTCAGAATATGGAGAAGGCAATGAACGTCATTGTGAAGATTGCCGAACTAGTAGCTTCTAAGTGATTACATTCCACGAATATCAATTTATTACTTAAAACTTAATACACAAAAAATGAAAACCACTCCGTTTACAGAGAAACACATTGCATTAGGTGCTAAAATGCACGAATTTGCAGGCTATAATATGCCTATCGAGTACTCTGGAATTATTGATGAACATCTGACTGTTTGTAATGCAGTCGGGGTATTTGATGTATCCCATATGGGAGAATTCTGGGTGAAAGGGCCGCAAGCGTTAGCCTTTCTTCAGAAGGTGACTTCCAATAATGTGGCGGCACTTGTTCCCGGTAAGATACAATATACCTGCTTCCCTAATGAAGAAGGGGGAATTGTAGATGACTTGCTGGTATATTGCTATGAGCCGGAAAAATATCTGCTGGTAGTGAATGCGGCCAATATAGAAAAGGATTGGGACTGGTGTGTTTCTCATAATACGGAGGGGGCGGAACTGGAGAATTCTTCCGATAATATGGCGCAGCTTGCTGTTCAGGGTCCGAAGGCTATTCTTGCTTTGCAGAAGTTGACGGATATTGATCTGTCGGCTATTCCTTATTATACATTTACCGTTGGCCGGTTTGCGGGAAAAGAGAATGTGATTATCTCCAATACCGGATACACCGGTGCCGGAGGTTTTGAACTTTATTTCTATCCGGATGCTGCCGAGGCGGTATGGAAAGCTGTATTTGAGGCGGGGGAAGAATTCGGTATCAAGCCGGTAGGGCTGGGTGCCCGTGATACGCTTCGTCTGGAAATGGGATTTTGCCTTTATGGCAATGATCTGGATGATAAGACTTCACCGATCGAAGCTGGATTGGGATGGATCACTAAGTTTGTGGAAGGTAAGGAGTTCATCAACCGTCCGATGTTGGAAAGGCAGAAGGCAGAAGGAACTACCCGTAAACTAGTTGGTTTTGAAATGATTGACCGAGGCATTCCTCGTCACGGCTATGAATTGGTGAATGCGGAAGGAGAAGGTATAGGAGTGGTGACTTCCGGTACAATGTCCCCCACCCGCAAGATTGGTATTGGCATGGGATATGTGAAACCGGAATATGCCAAGGCAGGTACGGAGATCTGTATTGATATGCGTGGACGTAAATTGAAGGCAATAGTGGTGAAGCCACCTTTTAGAAAATAAAAAGATTTTTCCATTCTATAGGCATAAAAGGAGTATCCCTCCCTTTATGCCTATTATATATTGGCAATGTTTGTACTTGAGGGTAAGAATGAATTGACATATACGAAACAAGAAGGATAGAATATCTTTATCATAAATATATTTTGGATATTGGATAAAACTCTAAATGGATGTAAAAGTGGAAGGTGAAATCATTGTGGTAGTATAATTCTTTTTAATATTAACTTCTTTTCTTTCAATAGATTGCATACACTAAAGATAGTTTCTTATATTTGAAAACTTATTGTTCGTACACACAAAAAACTATTAACTATGAAGTCTATTCTATTTTTAGCAATTGTCTTATTATCTTTATCTTTTCAGAGTTGTAAAGATAATCTTAGTGTTCCAACTCCCGCAAGTCGCAACTACCAGCAAGATGCTGCGGTGTTAAATGAATTTGTTGATATAAATAAAACTACGCATGAATATTATATCAATTCTAATAAACGCAATTCTGTATTATCGTATATAACTAATGTGGATGTAGAAGAGTTAAATTCCGTCAATTCCCTTAATCTTAGTATCTTTAAAGAAAGTATTAATCAAGTAAATAGTAGGTGTGGACAGTTGGCGGCCTCTCATGGCGTAGATTATATTGTGATGATAACAGAAAATGAAATATACATTAGTCAGATAAAGGATGATTCGCCAATTGAATTGAAGAAAAAACAGTTTGATAATGGTAGATATTCTTCTACAGTAGCGTCACTGAACGTAACGGATTATAAGGAGAGTTATTATATAAATAAAAGTAATTATATCGAAACATCTATAGAATTAAATCCACAATCTTATAAGAATGCAGGTTGGGCATTCTACGTAACCTGCCACATTAGAAATATTGACAATAAGGAAACAGCAAGAGTGCTATTTTGTGGAATTGGTTATAATATCAATCCTTGTTTTGAATGGTCTGTAACTCAGGGAGATTATGCAGAATGGAATTTTGAAACGACGAGTTTAAATGCTCCCTGTATTGCAAACTTCAAATTCTTACGTTGATGAAAAGTAGGATTTTTGTATCACTCGTTTTTATCATGACTTTTCTTATGACAGGCTGTGTGGAGAAGACCGGATATTATACAAAGGCGGAAGATGATGTCATATCTCTGATATGTGATGTAACATGGGCTAGTCAAAAAACAGTCAATGATGCTGACGAGACGATTCAAGGGCTGTATACGTTTAGAAGAGATGGTACGTGTACTCAAACTTTAATTGTAACTGATAAAAACGGAAAAGAACAACGACGTGTTGTTAATATGAGATGGGCTTTTTATGATCAGAGTTCCAGTACAATTTATTTTGGTTCGGATCATTATTGGGATATAGAAGAACTTACAACCAAGAAATTTGCCATTTATGACCGATGGGGAGAATATGGGGAAATAAATATGTCCAGAGAATATAAAGAGTTTACTCCTTTAGAATAATTTGATAGTTTTCAAATATCTACGATAAATAATTCTCATATCCTTTTATCAAATTCAACGGAAAAATGAAGGTTGTGGTTCGGGAATTAGTATCATAAAATGAAGTCGGTAGTTTATCTATTAAAGGATAGGCTATCGATTTTTTACATAATTAATAATGTTTTATATAAGTAATTAGATGTTTTGTGCGGGCTGTTTGTTGCCATTGGTTTAAAACATATCCGTGAATCTGTTGTTTATACGATAGATTTATTTTAATTTTGTCACCAAATACGATGAAACAATGTCTCAATTACCTACACTCATTGCCGATCTTGCGCTGATATTGATCTGTGCCGGCGTCATGACTTTGTTGTTTAAGAAGTTAAAGCAACCTTTGGTGTTGGGATATGTGGTTGCCGGTTTTCTGGCAAGTCCGCACATGCCTTATACACCATCAGTAATGGATACCGCCAACATTAAGACATGGGCGGATATTGGCGTTATCTTCTTGTTGTTTGCTCTTGGTCTGGAGTTCAGTTTTAAGAAAATCGTAAAAGTCGGAGGTTCTGCTATCATCGCTGCCTGCACCATCATCTTTTGTATGATATTGCTGGGGATAGGTGTCGGTATGGGATTCGGCTGGCATCGGATGGACAGTCTGTTTCTAGGTGGTATGATTGCGATGTCTTCTACTACTATTATTTATAAGGCGTTCGATGACTTGGGACTGAGGAAGAAGCAGTTCACCGGGCTTGTACTGAGTATTCTGATTCTAGAGGATATACTGGCTATTGTATTGATGGTGATGCTTTCTACGATGGCGGTAAGCCATAACTTTGAAGGCACCGAGATGCTGGAGAGTATTGGTAAACTGCTGTTCTTTCTTATTTTGTGGTTTGTAGTAGGTATCTATCTGATTCCGGAGTTTTTGAAGCGTTGCAGGAAACTGATGGGAGAGGAAACTCTGCTTATCGTATCATTGGCACTGTGTTTCGGTATGGTAGTGATGGCAGCCAATACAGGGTTCTCTGCTGCATTCGGTGCGTTTATCATGGGGTCTATTCTGGCAGAAACAATCGAAGCGGAATCTATTGACCGGTTGGTGAAGCCGGTGAAAGATCTTTTTGGCGCAATTTTCTTTGTATCGGTGGGGATGATGGTCGATCCTGCAATGATTATTGAATATGCAATACCTATCATTGTAATTACGATCGCAGTTATTTTGGGGCAGGCTACCTTCGGAACATTCGGCGTGATTCTTTCCGGCAAACCCTTGAAGACGGCTATGCAGTGCGGTTTCAGTTTGACTCAGATTGGTGAATTCGCATTTATTATAGCTTCATTGGGTGTATCTCTGCACGTGACGAGCGATTTCTTATATCCGATAGTGGTAGCAGTTTCTGTGATAACCACTTTCCTGACTCCTTATATGATTCGTCTGGCTGAACCGGCTTCTTCTTTTGTGGATGCTCATTTACCCGCTTCCTGGAGAAAGTTCTTAATGCGTTATTCTTCGGGCTCGCAAACAGTACTTAATCATGAGAATTTGTGGAAGAAGCTGTTGCTGGCAATGGTACGCATAACTGTGGTATATTCAATAGTCAGTATATCCATTATTGCACTGTCTTTCCGTTTTGTCGTCCCATTCTTTAAGGAGAACCTGCCTCATTTCTGGGCGTCATTATTGGGGGCTGTTTTTATTATCCTTTGCATTTCGCCTTTCCTACGTGCTATCATGGTGAAGAAAAACCATTCGGTGGAATTTATGACCCTGTGGCATGATAACCGTGCCAATCGTGCACCATTGGTGTCTACTATTGTCATACGTATTATGATTGCGGCGTTATTTGTCATTTTTGTGATATCGGGATTGTTTAAGGCATCTATTGGATTGATTATTGGAGTGGCTGTGCTTGCAGTCTTGTTGATGGTATGGTCGCGTCGTTTGAAAAAGCAATCTATATTGATAGAACGGCGTTTCTTTCAAAATCTGCGTTCCAGAGAGGTGCGTGCAGAATATTTGGGAGAGAAGAAACCCGAATATGCCGGACGTCTGTTATCTCATGATCTGCATTTGGCGGATTTGGGGATTCCGGGGGAATCCACTTGGGCGGGAAAAACGTTGATGGAACTAAATTTGGGAAAGAAATATGGCATTCATATCGCTTCTATCTTGCGGGGAAAGAGAAGGATTAATATTCCCGGTGGCTCGGTGCGTCTTTTTCCTATGGACAAGATACAGGTAATAGGAACGGACGAACAATTGAATGTATTTAGCAGTGCCATGCAAAGTGGTGCGAAGATAGACTGGGAGATGTATGAGAAGGGAGAGATGACTTTGAAGCAGTTCATTATTGATGCAGACTCCGTTTTTCTGGGTAAAACAATCCGTGAATCGGGTATACGGGATAAGTATCATTGTATGATAGCCGGTGTGGAACGGGAAGATGGCACTCTGATGGTGCCGGATGTAAATGCACCGTTCGAAGAGGGGGATGTAGTGTGGGTTGTTGGTGAAAAAGAGAACGTGTACCAATTAGTCGATCAAAAAAACGAAAAAATACAGGTGAAATAAAAGCAGAACGACTATTTTTGCTTTGTCAAAACATAAAAATAAGAATATCATGAAGAGTGATCCAAAAGAATGTCTGTATTGCCAGAACAATGAAACGTTGCATAATCTGATGATTGAGATTGCGCAGCTTAGTGTATCACGTGTGTTTTTGTTTAAAGAGCAAACTTATCGGGGGCGTTGCCTCGTTGCTTACAAGGATCACGTAAATGATTTGAACGAATTGAGCGATGAAGACCGTAATGCATTTATGGCTGATGTGGCACGTGTTACCCGTGCAATGCAGAAAGCTTTCCAGCCGGAAAAGATCAACTATGGTGCTTACTCAGATAAATTATCTCATTTGCATTTCCATCTGGCTCCGAAATATGTAGACGGACCTGATTATGGCGGTGTATTTCAGATGAATCCGGGAAAAGTTTATTTGACCGATACTGAATATCAGGAGCTAATTGATGCTGTGAAAGCAAATCTGTAATCAACAGTTGGTAAAATAATAAACGGTGAATAAACTTGTAACTTCATGCTATAAGTTTATTCACCGTTCATTATTTACTTATCTTCGTCGAAATCAAAGTCGAAATCAAAATCATCCATAAATTCCGGAGCTGTGAATTCCTCCAGACTTCTGCGGTCTTTTTTGGTTGGACGTCCGGTTCCCCGTGCGCGATCAATGAATCCGCTGATTTTACTCATTTCCAATAGTTCGTATTGGTCGGGAGTGGTAACGTTTTCCATTACATCGGGTACAAGCTTTGCGCCTACTCGCTTCTCAATAGCTTGCAGCACTTTGAATGAATAGGTAATAGGCGGCTTCTTAACTTGAACTACATCACCCGGCTTTATCATGCGAGATGCCTTTACGTATGCTCCGTTGATAGTGACACGGTTCATCTTGCAGGCTTCGGCGGCAATTGTGCGTGTCTTGAAAATACGAACAGCCCACATCCATTTATCTATTCTTGCTTCTGCCATATATTGATAATTTATTAATTAACAGTGTACCATGTGTCATGGTGGAGTACTTAATGACCGTTTGCATATATACGCTGTGAAATAGTCAATTGTAAATACTCCTATTTCTTATTGAACTGGTTCATGGTAATATCAATACCTGCCAGACAGAAACTTTTAATGATTTCTCCGGCTGTTTCCAGTCTTTCATCCATTGTCTTGCGATCTTCGTCAGTAAAGTGTCCGAGTACATAATCAATCTGTCCGCCTTTGGGGAAGTCATTTCCGATACCAAAGCGTAAACGGGCATAGTTCTGAGTTCCTAAAATGGCTGCTATGTGCTTCAGACCATTATGTCCGGCATCACTTCCTTTTCCTTTCAGACGCAGAGTGCCGAAGGGGAGAGCCAGATCGTCTACTACTATTAACACATTTTCCAAAGGGATGTTTTCTTTTTGCATCCAGTAGCGAACGGCCAGTCCGCTCAGGTTCATGAAAGTTGACGGTTTGAGCAGGATTAACTGGCGTCCTTTGATCGAAAAACTAGTGGTAAATCCGTAGCGTCCGTCAATAAAGGGAGGAGCATTGTTGATTCTTGCCAATGCCTCTACTGTCATGAAACCAATATTATGCCGGGTTTCATGATATTCGGGTCCAATGTTTCCTAGTCCGACAATTAGATATTTGATCATTGTTCTTTCGTAAAAAACAGTTCGTGAATATAAAAAGAAAAACGCAAATTAACGCAAACTAATGCAGACTGAACATCTGCTTTAATCTGCATTAATCTGCGTTTTGCTATATCTCTTTACAGGGATAATCTCAAATTACTTTCCAGCGGCTGCTGCTGCACCTCTTGCTGCACGAGTCAACTTAACAGCACATACAACTGCTTCCTTAGCGCTAATCAGTTCAAGACCTTCGAAGCTCAGTTCGCCAACTTTAACAGTCTTACCCAATCCCAGGTGAGAAACGTTAACAGTCAGTTTTTCAGGAATTACATTGTACAGAGCTTTCACTTTGATCTTACGCATCTGCAATGCAAGCTTACCACCGGCTTTCACACCTTCTGCAAGACCTTCCAACTGTACCGGAACTTCCATAACGATAGGTTTAGCTTCGTCAATCTGATAGAAGTCAACATGAAGAATGTTGTCTTTTACCGGGTGGAATTGAATATCTTTCAGGATAGCGTTTACTTTTTTGCCATCGATATCCAGATCTACTACGTAAATGTGCGGAGTATATACCAAGTTACGAAGACCTTCGTTAGTCACTGTAAAGTGAACAACTTCACCAGCTCCGTAAAGTACACAAGGTACACCACCGTTCTTACGAATTTCTTTCAAAGCTCTTGCTTGTTCCGAAGAGCGTTCTGCAATAGTTCTTGCAGTTCCTTTTACTTCAATTGATTTCATTTCTTAAAAAATTGTGTTACTCTAAATTAAGTTATTTTGCTTAATTCACCATTACACGATGTGGATTATCACATGATGTTGCAAAAAAGCGGTGCAAAAGTACTGTTTTTTTTTGAAATATCAAAGAGTTACCTCTTTAAAAGTCAATATCAATCTTAATTTCGTTTTCCAGCTTGTCCTCTTGTGCTTGTTCGGCAAGAGCTTCCTGTTCTCTTTTTATATCAGCTTCTTCGTTCAGGCGGCTGATGTAATCGTTCATGTCACTGTGGTTAATAAAACTGATGGCTTCTGTCAATCCTGCCATAAATTTCTGAAAATCCTCCTTATATAAGAAGATTTTATGCTTTTCGAAGCTAACCTGAGAGTCATCTCCTTCTCCCATCACCACTTTCTTACTCTCCGTAATAGCTAAAAACATTTCATCTTTACGGTTCTTCTTCACATCGAGGTAATAGATGCGTTTACCTGCTTTGATGGACTTGGAGAAAACGATCTCCTTATCATTCATGTCTGCGTTCATTTTCTTTTTAAAATCTTCCATATCATTGGGTCCGTTAATAATCGGCCTCAAAATTGGATATTTTTTTTAAACTGTCAAAAGAAAAAGCGCAGAGAATCAAATACTGCATTAAAAAATGTGATTTATTTGTGGAAACTCATTAAAAATATCTACTTTTGCAGTTCGATAATAACAGTATTAATTTGAATTATGATCAACAGAGTTCTTATTCGTCTTAAGATTATACAAATAGTGTATGCCTATTACCAAAATGGCAGCAAAAATCTAGACTCAGCGGAGAAAGAGTTATTCTTCAGCCTTTCAAAGGCGTATGACCTTTATAATTATTTGTTAATGCTGATGATGGCATTAACAGAGTATGCACAAAAACGCATTGATGCGGCAAAAGCAAAACTGGCTCCTACTAAAGAAGAGTTGTATCCCAACACAAAGTTTGTGGATAATAAGTTTGTTGCACAGTTGGAGGTGAACAAGCAACTGACCGAGTTTATATCTAATCAGAAGAGAACTTGGGCAAATGATCAGGATTTCGTCAAAGAGCTTTATGAGAAAATAGTAGAAAGCGATATTTATAAAGATTATATGGCTTCCGGTGACAATTCATATGAAGCTGACCGCGAATTGTGGAGAAAACTCTATAAAACATATATCTTTAATAATGATTCTCTTGATCAGGTGCTGGAAGACCAGAGTCTGTATTGGAATGACGATAAAGAGATTGTAGATACCTTTGTCTTGAAAACGATTAAGCGTTTTGAAGAAAAGAACGGAGCAAATCAGGAATTACTTCCCGAATTCAAGGATGACGAAGATCAGGAATTTGCACGCCGCTTGTTCCGTCGTACAATTCTGAATGCTGACTATTACCGTCATCTTGTGAGCGAGAACACGAAGAACTGGGATTTGGATCGTATCGCATTTATGGATATTATCATTATGCAGACTGCTTTAGCCGAAATTTTAAGTTTCCCGAACATTCCGGTAAGTGTTTCGTTAAATGAATATGTAGAAATTGCGAAGTTGTATAGCACTGCCAAGAGCGGTAGCTTTATCAACGGAACGCTGGATGGAATAGTTAATCAATTGAAAAAAGAAGGTAAGTTGACTAAAAACTGATACCTTTGTCCATATAGTAGAAACTAAAACTTGATTATTTATGAACTTATTGACTGTATTATTGCAAGCTCCCGCAGCGGGAGGTGGAAGTATGATGTGGATCATGCTGATAGCTATGTTTGTTATCATGTATTTCTTTATGATTCGCCCTCAAAATAAGAAGCAGAAAGAAATTGCTAATTTCCGTAAATCTCTTCAGGTAAACCAGTCGGTAATTACTGCAGGTGGTATCCATGGTACAATCAAAGAGATTACTGATGATTATATAGTACTTGAAATCGCTTCTAACGTGAAGATTAAAATAGATAAGAATTCTATTTTTGCTGATGCTTCGGCTGCCGGCAATCAGTCTAAATAATCTTTAGTAAACAAATACCCTATGCTTGATCGTAGGAAATTAAGATATACATATTTAAGACTATCCAAGAGAATTAAGGATTTCCTGCTTAGTGATAAAAGCAGGGAGTTCTTAATTTTTTTATTTTTTTTCCTGATAGCCGGTGGATTTTGGCTGATTCAGACTCTTAATAATGACTATGAAGCGGAATTCTCTATCCCGGTGAGGATGAAGGATGTCCCTAATAATATTGTGCTCACTTCGGAACCTCCTTCCGAACTTCGCGTCCGGGTAAAAGATAAAGGAACAGTGCTTCTCAATTATATGTTGGGGAAGAGTTTCTTTCCGGTAAATCTGAGTTTCCCTGACTATAAAGGGCAAAATAATCACGTGAAAATCTTTGCCTCTGAGTTTGAAAAGAAGATACTCAGTCAATTGAATGCTTCTTCTAAGATACTTTCAATAAAACCTGATACGTTAGATTATATCTATTCGACAGGCAAGTCCAAATTAGTACCCGTTCATTTTCAAGGAAAAGTGACTGCAGGGCTTCAATATTATGTTTCTGATACCATTTGCAGTCCGGATTCCGTATTGGTATATGCTCCGGCCGGAATTTTGGATACTATAACAACCGCTTATACTCAAGAGGTAAATCTTGAAAATATATCGGATACGATTCGGCAGCGGGTTGCCTTGGATAATAAAAAAGGAGTGAAGTTTGTTCCCGCCTCGGTTGAACTGACTTTCCCTGTTGATATTTATACTGAGAAAACCGTGGAGGTGCCGTTGCGTGGGATTAACTTCCCGGCAGATAAAGTGCTCCGTGCTTTTCCATCAAAGGTTCAAATTACTTTTCAAGTGGGTTTAAAGCGTTTTCGTAGCATTAAAGCCAGTGATTTTGTGATTAATGTTTCTTATGAGGAACTGCTAAAATTAGGATCGGATAAATATACGGTGAAGTTGAAGTCGGCTCCCCGTGGAATCAATCAAATCCGTATTGTACCCGAGCAAGTTGATTTTCTGATAGAACAAGTTTCTTCCGATGGCTATTAAAATAGGTATTACCGGCGGTATCGGTAGTGGAAAAAGTATAGTTTCCAGATTGCTGGAGATTATGGGAATCCCCGTTTATATTTCCGATATTGAGGCGAAGCGTATCACTCATACGAATGACGTGATACGTCGGGAACTTTGCGCCTTGGTCGGACAGGATGTTTTCCTGAATGGAGAATTGAATCGTCCTTTATTAGCATCTTATACATTTGGAAGCCCCGAGCATGCGAAAAAAGTGAATGCTGTCATTCATCCGCAGGTGAAAGAAGACTTCAGGCGATGGGTGAAAGGGAAAGGTGATATAGCTATGGTCGGTATGGAATCTGCCATCCTTCTGGAAGCAGGCTTTAAGCAGGAAGTAGACTTTGTAGTAATGGTATATGCACCGTTGGAGGTGAGAGTGGAACGAGCAATTAGGCGTGACCATTCTTCAAGGGAATTGATAATGAAACGTATCGAAGCGCAAATGAGCGATGAGGTAAAGCGGAGTCATGCTGATTTTGTAATCGTGAATGACGATGAAACCCCTTTAATTCCGCAGGTTTTGAAGTTTATTTCTTTGCTATCTAAAAATAATCATTACCTTTGCTCCGCAAAAAAATAATTTAATAAATAAAAGAATATATACTATGTTGAAGACTATCCTGTCTATCTCCGGTAAACCGGGATTGTACAAACTAATTTCGCAAGGAAAAAATATGTTGATTGTTGAATCAATCAGTGCAGATAAAAAACGTTTCCCCGCTTATGGTAATGAGAAAATTATCTCTTTGGCAGATATAGCAATGTATACAGATGATGCTGAAGTACCTTTGTATGATGTGCTGGAAGCTATGAAGAAAAAAGAAAATACTGCAGTCACCTCCATTGACCCTAAAAAAGCTACTCCGGAGCAGTTACGCGAGTATTTAGGGGAGGTATTGCCTAACTTTGATCGTGAAAGAGTATACGTTGCGGATATTAAGAAATTGATTTCCTGGTATAACATCTTAATTTCGAATGGAATTACAGAATTTAAATCAGAGCCGGAAGCTGAAGAAGAGGTTGCGACTGATGAAAAATAAGTCATGAAACATTGATGGCTTAGATGTATAAATGTAATAAGGAAAGCGTGACAATGTTGCAAGTTGTCACGCTTTTTTGTGTTTTTATATGTCTGCGTAATTAAAGGATCCCCTTTAGTGTTCTTTAAGCAATCTTATGTTTGCATGAATATTTTATTGTTTATATAGTAAATAAACATAGTTTTTCTCTATCTTTGTGACTGCTAATATACGCACAAAATATGGATGTAATAACAAATAAAGAGGTAAACGTTTATCTTGATAATGAAAAAGGAACATTGTGCTTAACAGGAATGTTGGTAGGTACAATGGTATTTTTATATGATTCGCAGGGGGAGCTGAAAGAGAAACATAGATTTGCCTTGCCTTCACTCACTTTGGAGATATCCAGAAAAGGTACTTATGTCTTAGTCATGAGCCATCCTAATTGTCAGCCGGAAGTAAGAAGAATTATATATTCAGGAATATAAAAAGCCGATATGCTCACTTGAGAACATACCGGCTATCCTTATAACAACTAACTATAATTTAGTTTCTGAACACTAATCCGTCTCCGTTTGAGTCAACAATGATTGCTTTGCTTCTGTCGACTTCCTGAGACAATAACTTTTTCGACAGATCGTTCAGTAAATAACGCTGGATAGCTCTTTTTACTGGACGGGCTCCAAATTCAGGATCATATCCTACTTGGGATAAGAAACTTAAAGCAGCATCTGTCATTTCCAGTTCAACTCCGTTTTCTGCAAGCATCTTTTGTACACCTTTGATTTGTAAGAGTACAATTTGCCTGATTTCAGTTTCCGTCAGCGGCAGGAACATGATTGTTTCGTCAATACGATTTAGGAATTCCGGACGAATGGTTTTCTTTAGCATATTCATCACTTCCTTCTTCGTTTCTTCGATAACTTCTTCCTTATTCGAACCGCTCAGTTTCTCCATCTGACTTTGTATATAAGAACTTCCCATATTTGAAGTCATGATGATGATGGTGTTTTTGAAGTTGACTACTCTTCCTTTGTTGTCAGTGAGTCGTCCGTCATCCAGTACTTGCAACAGGATATTGAAAACATCCGGATGCGCTTTTTCTATTTCGTCAAACAAAACAACTGAGTAAGGTTTCCGGCGAATGGCTTCTGTCAGCTGGCCACCTTCATCGTATCCAACGTATCCTGGAGGTGCTCCGACCAAACGAGAAACACTATGCTTTTCTTGATACTCGCTCATATCTATACGCGTCATCATGGATTCGTCATCAAAGAGGAATTCCGCCAATGCCTTTGCCAGTTCAGTTTTACCGACACCGGTCGTTCCAAGGAAAATAAAAGAACCGATCGGGCGTTTGGGATCCTGTAATCCGGCACGGCTACGACGTACGGCATCTGCAACCGCTTCAATTGCTTCGTCCTGTCCAATCACTCGTTGATGGAGTTCGTCTTCCAGATGCAATAATTTATCTTTCTCACTTTGCATCATCTTGCTGACAGGGATGCCCGTCCAGCGTGAAACAACGTCAGCGATGTCTTCAGCATCCACTTCTTCTTTGATCATGGCTTTATCGCCTTGCATACCACGAAGTTTCTCCTGCGTATCTTCTATCTCTTTGTCCAGAGCCTGAAGCTTTCCGTAACGGATTTCGGCGACTTTTCCATAGTCTCCTTCACGTTCTGCTTTCTCTGCTTCGAACTTCAGATTCTCGATTTCCACTTTGTTTTGCTGGATTTTATCCATCAGCGTTTTTTCACTTTGCCATTTAGCTTTGAAAGACTTCTCAACTTCTTTTAGTTCGGCCAGTTCTTTGCCGATAATTTCCAGTTTCGGCTTATCATTTTCACGCTTAATGGCTTCACGTTCGATTTCTAACTGTTTGATCTTACGTGAGATTTCATCCAACTCTTCCGGAACGGAATCTACTTCCATACGTAATTTGGCTGCTGCTTCATCCATCAGGTCGATTGCTTTGTCCGGCAAGAAACGGTCAGTGATGTAACGGCTGCTCAGTTCTACAGCTGCTATGATGGCATCGTCTTTGATACGTACATGATGATGGTTCTCGTAGCGTTCTTTCAATCCACGAAGGATGGAAATGGTACTCAGAGTATCCGGTTCATCTACCTGTACAATCTGGAAACGACGTTCCAGTGCTTTATCTTTCTCGAAATACTTCTGATATTCGTCGAGAGTGGTTGCACCGATCGAACGTAGTTCTCCACGTGCTAATGCCGGTTTCAGAATATTTGCAGCATCCATTGCTCCTTCGCCTTTGCCGGCGCCTACCAGTGTATGAATCTCATCAATAAACAAGATTATATCACCTTCTGATTTCTTAACCTCATTGACAACTGATTTTAGTCGTTCTTCGAATTCTCCTTTATATTTTGCTCCTGCAACCAATGCTCCCATATCGAGAGAGTAGACCTGTTTGTTTTTCAGGTTTTCGGGTACGTCTCCCCGGAGGATACGATGTGCCAATCCTTCTACGATAGCTGTCTTACCTGTACCCGGTTCACCAATCAGAATCGGATTGTTCTTAGTTCTACGGCTTAATATTTGCAGTACCCGTCGGATTTCCTCGTCACGTCCGATTACAGGATCCAGCTTGCCGCTGCGGGCGGCTTCGTTCAGATTGATAGCGTATTTCTCCAATGACTGATAGTTGTCTTCACTGGATTGAGAAGTAACTTTTTCTCCTTTTCTGAGTTCATTGATAGCATTACGCAATTCTTTTTCCGTCATTCCGGCATCTTTCAAGATGGTGGATACGGTACTTTTCACAGTTAGCAAAGCCAGCAGAATATGTTCCAATGAAACAAATTCATCTCCCATTTCTTTAGAATACTGGGTTGCCTTCTGCAATACTTCATTAGATTCTCTACTTAGGTAAGGTTCTCCTCCGGATACTTTAGGCAAAGAATCGATCTGTTTGTCAACGACTAGGGCTACCTGTTGCCCGTTCATTCCTAATTTTTGGAAGATGAAGTTAGTCACATTTTCGCCTACCTTCATTACTCCATGTAGGATATGAGCAGGTTCAATCGCCTGTTGTCCCCGACTTTGTACGAGATTTACGGCCTCCTGTACCGCTTCTTGAGATTTGATGGTAAAATTGTTAAAGTTCATATGGTTGTTCTCCTTTCTTTTTTCATGATTTTAATAACACTTGAAAGGGCTCAAAAGATTTGCCAAGTAGAAAAATATGACAAAATAGCATGATAATAAGAGAGTTAGAAGACAAAATGACGTTTTTCATCTGAATGATACTGACGAATTTGCCGCGAAATGAAGTGAATAAATAAAAGTATTGTAGTATCTTTATCCGCTGTAATCATATTATAAATAAGGTATGAATGATAAACCTCAAATAAAACTGTCTGAAACAGTAGTGTTGATTGATGCTGCTTTCTTGAATTTTGTAATTACAGATATGAAAGGTTACTTTGAAGAGACTTTGCGACGTTCTTTACAGGATATCGACCTTTCTATGTTGACCACTTATCTGACTCTGGATGCCGGAATCACGGAAGGGAAAAATGAAGTACAATTTCTTTTTGTTTACGATAAGGAGTCCGATCAGCTTGTACATTGCCATCCTTCCGATTTGGTGAAGGAGTTGAATGGAGTCGCTTTTCAGAGTCCTTATGGTGAATATTCATTTGCAAGTGTTCCTTCGGAAGGGATGGTTTCACGCGAAGATTTGTTTTTGGATTTATTGTCTATCGTTGCTGATTCGGCTGATGTGAAAAGGATGATTGTCGTTTCTTTCAATGAAGAATATGGAAAGAAAGTATCCGATGCGTTGCATGAAGTGAAAGGCAAGGAGATTATCCAGTTTCGTATGAATGAGCCTGAAGTGCAGGTAGAGTATAAGTGGGATATGTTGGCATTTCCTGTTATGCAGGCATTGGGAATCAGAGCTGAAGAACTATAGTCCTTGTGTTTAATTCTTGATTTTGAATTTTAATCCTCAAATAACTCAAATAAAAAGGTGTCCGATTTTCGTTTAAAAGTATTTCAGAGCGTAGCGAAGAATCTGAGTTTTACAAAGGCTTCGCAAGAATTGTTTGTCAGCCAGCCTGCTATCACTAAGCATATTCAGGAATTGGAGACTTATTATCAGGCTCGTTTGTTCGAACGTCAGGGGAGTAAAATCTCATTGACTGTTGCCGGTGAATTACTGCTGAAGCATAGCGAAAAGATTTTAGATGATTACAAGCGGCTTGAATATGAAATGCATTTGTTGCATAACGAGTATATTGGAGAGTTGAAACTGGGAGCTAGCACGACGATTGCTCAATATGTTCTGCCCCCTTTATTGGCTCATTTTATTGCGAAGTTTCCACAAGTCAATCTTTCCGTCCTTAATGGAAACTCTCGGGGAGTGGAGGTCGCTTTGCAAGAACACCGGATTGAATTGGGATTGGTGGAAGGTATTTTTCGTTTACCTAATCTGAAATATACTTTGTTTTTGCAAGATGAACTTGTTGCGGTAGTGCATGTGAACAGTAAACTAAATATTCAGGAGGAGGTAACACCTGCAGAATTGCCGAATATCCCTTTGGTTTTGCGTGAAAGAGGTTCGGGGACGTTGGATGTATTTGAACGAGCCCTGTCGCAACACAATCTGAAGCTGTCTTCTTTGAATGTTCTGATGTATCTTGGTGGTACGGAGAGTATCAAGCTCTTTTTGGAACATACTGATTGTATGGGAATTGTTTCTATCCGGTCGGTGCATAAAGAACTTGTGGCCGGCACTTTACGGGTAGTTGAGATAAAAGGGATGCCAATGTTGCGCGAATTTAATTTTGTGCAGCTACAAGGGCAGGAGGGAGGATTATCTCAGGTTTTTATGCGCTTTGCGGGGCATCATAGCAAGAACTTGTAGGTCAGACTTCTTCCATACGAACCATCTCCCAACCGCAGAACTGTATTACGATGCAGTGAAGTTGCGTGCCTTGGCATAATAGACGGACTTTCGGACTTGCGGCATAACCATGAATTTGAGCCACCGCTTCTTCCCATTGTTCGGCAGACTGGGCATCAAACTTTTCTTTAGGCAGATATTTTAGTTCTACTATATAGCTGTGTGCAATTTCTGCATAGCGTTGCAGGTCAGGCATGAGAAACATGTCGCAAAAGCCATGGCTCAACTCTACCTCAGGTGTCGTCAAGTAATATGCATTGACGCTAAGATAGGCAGTGAAGAATCCTTGAATATTGCGTTCTCCTTCAATGCTGCTACGCACGGAAGAATTCTCTTTATAAGCTTTGGCTATAAATTCCAATGCAGGTCGCCATTCACCGTCAAATGCCATGTTATTGAAGAGTATCTCTATATCTATCAGATTGATATAGTGGTGGCTCTGATATTCTTCCAAGATATATTCATAATATTGTTTTCGGACATTTGTATTAGGGATTCCTAAGATAGTCAGATTTCCACGTGTTCCGATGATAGTCAGCATGCCATAGTAAAAAAGCAGGCTGGGAAATATTTCCGGATTCGTAATCTGGTCTGCGGAAAAAGACTGGAATAGGTTAGTGATGATTTTTCCTTCTTCGGCAATGCGTTTGATAACGCCTTTGCGATTGCCGTCAAGACGATCCAGTTGGATGAGTTTTTTCATCTTGTTATAATCCGTTCGGGTATTAGGGTCAATCATCTGTTCGGGAGATGCTCCCAACTGAATCCGATTCCGAAGGTAGTAAAGTACCATATCGCAGTTGAACATTTTGGGATCAGAACTCAGGCTTTGACGTGCAAAACAATAATTGTCATACCACGGCTTCATTTCCAGAATCATTTCTTCAATATCTCCATGCAGTTGCCCTGTTTCCTTGTAATATTGGAACATAGTGCGCACATCTTTTTCAGAAAATCCTAGCATCTGGTTAAATACCGGACTGGTACTGATGTTCCAACCGATATTATAACCGCTCGACAAGTCGTCTAGCGTTACGGGACTGACACCGATCATAAAGATACGGTCGAACATCCCTTTATAGTTTTTGAAGGCATCACGGTAGAAGCCGCTTGCGTGGGTGATGGCACGATATATTTCGTTGCCTTTTTCATTGAGGACGACATTGGTGAAGTTATCGTATTCATCTATAATAAGATATAGGGGATAACCTAATCTCCTGGCTTCGTCATCAAGGATGTGAAGTTTATCAATTCCTTTATCCGCAGCACTGAAACGTTCTATGAATTCGTCTGTGTAATATTCACGATATCTGTTGAGAAAACCGTCTAGCTGCACAGCGCTGTAAGAATCAAATCTTTGTGGCAGTTCATCAATATTGCCACCGATTTTGGAAAAGTCAAGATAAAGTATTTGGTATTTGCCTTGAAGCGGAGTTGCATGCTGACCGATCCAGAGATTGCCGAAGAGTTGCTGGAACTTATCTTTTTGTGAAAGGTCATAGTATGACCGAACCATACTAAGCAGTAGACTCTTGCCGAAACGTCGAGGACGAATGAATATCAGGTAGTTGGCTTGATCTTCCAATAAGGGGATATACATTGTTTTGTCCACGTAATAGCAGTTTTGCATGATTACGTCCTCAAAGTTGGACATGCCATATGGTATCTTTTTCACTGTTTCCATAACTATAAAGTTTGCTGCTTTTTGTTTTCAGATCCTAGCTCTTCAAACAATCAAAAATCAAAGATAGTTCTTTTAAGATGATTATTCCATTTTTGTGCGTTTATTTTCCAATTCGATCATAACCGCTGCTTTTTCATTCGAATCTAACCTTCTACAGAAAAAGAAAAAAAGATTTTATCTCTCATTACTCTCATTGTTTTTTCTTAAATATCAGATAATAAGATTCTTATCGAATGAGAGATACTTCTCCGAGAACCTATCTCTCATCATTTTATAGTGAAAATACGCCTGAAAACTGTTATCTCTCATTTGTTTTTAGTTATCTCTCATCTATTTTCAGGGTATCTCTCATCATATATTATTTTTTATTCAGTGGCAACTTTCTTCTTTACATAGACTCTGTGCGAACCTCTTCCTGTAATATCAATACCGGATTCCGGAAGATCAGCCCATTGTTTCAGTTCTTTAGTAGCAGCTGTCTGAAGCAGTCCGGTTAGTCTCTGGTAATTCCGTACAGTCAGGAAAGCGTGTTCGTCGAGAAATTTCAGGGCTAATGTCAGCCGTTGCTCCGGTGTGAACTTTTTAGAGGAGCGTTGTGGTTTCCATGGAGCTCTTTCCAGCCGGCATCTTTCATTAATGTTTCTGATCATCGTTCTGTCTACCCGAAAATTCACTCCTCCTACGCAGATGCTTTGTGCGTTTCGGTGTTTGGCGCCTTCTTCCGCCTCTTCTCGTTCTTTGTCCCTGCATAGGGCGAGTGAGGGGGTAAAAGTCCCTATTCCGTCTATTTTCACAGAGCGTCCTTCCGCCATCAGATGCGCCATTTCTATGGCGGTTTGGAGCAATACGCCTTCTATGTCTCCGGCACTGAAGCCGCTGACGTCTCCTACTCGTTGCGCCAACTCTTTTATGCTTGCATTGTCTATCCGTGCAAACTTGGGATAAGTAATTCTTTTGCCCGTTTTCTGAATGTCGGGCATCTCTTCCATAATGTATCGTGCCATAATGTCTTGGTTCTAAAGTATTAATAGATAAGTTCTTTGGTATTAGAGGTAAAGTTCCTTTCTTCTAATACTAAAGTTCTTATTGGTTAATTATAAACTATAAATGATGCTTTTGTTTTTATAAATGCAAGTTGCATTTATAAAGTTGCAACTTTCATTTGTATAATTGGAATTTGCATTTATAGTTTACTATTAAACAAAGGTAACTTATCTTCTTGATAAAAGCAAGTTTACTTCTAATAAAGAATAATTTATTTGTTAATAGATTGGGGGATAAGTAATAGGAGGTAATGTTTTAATGAGTTTGGATTGCTTTTGCCGAAAAGGTGTATCATTAATGAAAAAGAATGGCATGAAGTAGGATATTTAATTTTATTTTTATAGTTTTGCATTGTCTCTCACGCCGATACCTCAATTCGTGAGGTTAGGGTGGTGTGGGAGATGTATTATATAAAGAAAGGCGTTTACTTAACGCTTTGTCTTTGGCTGTTTGAAACTTCGAACACTTTAAGCAGTAGTCAAAACAAAGCAACAGTAGATGTCTACGGGATATGTTTATACCCCCAAGTATACTTTGAAATAAAAGTATACTTGGATTGTTATACATATCGGCGTGGGCTTCTGCGTTGCTCGTTCAGACTACTACGGGCAGTTCGAAGGCCTCAAACAGCGGGACGAGTAACAGGTACAGATTCCCGCGCTTTTTCTTTTATAGTATTTACTTATCTAATTAATGAACCGTCCGGTTCGGGAATCTGCGGATATAAAATGTCTTTATGAATAAGATACTATTGAGTAGTGTATTGATGGTCATTATTTGTATTTCGGCTTTTTCGTCTTGTAAAGAAAGAATGGGTAAAGTAGATCCTCCTGTAATACCTAAGCCTGTTACTGAAGTAGATTCTCCTGTTGTATTGACTGTATATCTGGAGAATTCTGGTAGCATGGACGGATATGTAAATGGGAATACAGGATTTAAACAAACAATCTATTATTATTTGACAGAATTACGCGACAAGATTACTTCTTCCATTCATTTATTTTACATAAATAGCAAAGTCATTTCTATGGGTAATGATATAAAAACTTATATCCATAGTACAACGCCTACTACATTTAAAGCAAATGGAGGAGATTTGGGAACATCTGATATAGCTACAGTATTAGATTCTTTATTAAGTAGACGTAAAAAGGATGAAGTTGTTCTTTTTATTTCCGATTGTGTTGTTTCTCCCGGGAAAAAATACGCAACACATCCTGATGATATAAATGGCTATCTATTGCAGCAATGTACTGATATGACAAGCGTTTTTCGGAGAGAACTGAATAAATATAAAGATTTAACAGTTGCTATATGTCAACTACAATCTCATTTTGATGGTAAATTCTTTAATAAAATAGATCAATGGAGCTATTATAAGGGTGAACGTCCTTTTTATTTTTGGTTAATAGGTTCTACACGACAAATAAAGTCTATAATGGATAAAATACCTTGGAGTGATTTTAATGATAAAGGAGCTAAAGTCGAAAATTTGTATGTACTGACTTCTTTAGAACAACAAGTGGAGTATGCGGTTGTAAAAACTGGTTGTTGGGGGAGTTTCGAGTATGAGCACTCTCCTGCGGCGGGTATGTCTAAAACAATATGTAAAGTGAAAAAAGAGAATAAAGGAAAGAACGCTGGAAAGTTTAGGTTTTCTATAGGAGTGGATTTAAACTTTTTTCCTTTAGATGATAATTACTTGTATAATTCAGAGAATTATCAGGTAAATAATAAAGACTATTCTGTTGAAGTGATAAAAATGAGTTCAGATAACTTCTCTCATCAAGTGAGTTTAACTACAGAAATTATTTCACCTTGCCAAATAACAGTTTCTCTAAAAAATAAACTTCCAGATTGGGTAAATGAGAAAACCGATTTTATAGGACAGGATTTGATTATTGATAAAGCAGAAAATAAAACATTCGGGTTGAAGTATTTGGTAGAAGGAGTCTATAAGGCTTTCGTAGATACTAAGTCTTCAGATGATTATGCGCAATTTATAGTAACGATTAAATAAATAATATTATGGGAGCTTTTTTAGAAACATTATTAGGAAATATGTATGGCTGGTTTGACTTTTTTTATTGCCGCAATCTTTCGGAGCATCTTTGGGGATGGGATATGAATACACACGGCTTTACAAAAGAGCTATGTTATAATACAATAGGATTATATACGCTACTTATATCTACTATCGTAATGGTCACATATTATTATTTTATTGATCATCCACGCTTTTGCAAGTGGTGGAGTTGGGCTATCATGGCTGTGTTCAATAGCATAATGTGTCTGTTGCTTGGATATTATTTCACATATATGGATTATGATTCGGGGAGGATATCCGATGATTTAATGTATGTAAGAGATGAACAAGGACAAGTCGTTAGCCAGTTAATCAATGAATCTGATTGTTGGGGATTCGGCATCTCTAATATGATTATTGCATTTATCTTTTTCTTGATATTGTCACTTATATTTAAATGGTGGAGTACGGCAGCTAAATATTCTCCTTTTTAATACACTAAAATTAACACTAAAATGAAAACATACGTATTTGGCATAGGAGGTACAGGTGCACGAGTTATAAAATCACTTGTTATGTTGATGAGTGCCGGGATTGATATGCATACAGATGAAATAGTTCCTATATTTATTGATCCTGATAATGCGGCGGCAGACTTAACGCGAACTGTAACTGTATTGCGAAGTTATCAAATAATAAATGAGCACATACTGTTTACAAAAGACGTGGAAGATAAATTCTTTAAAACGCGGATCGGTGAACCTATTTCAGGTTTTAAAATGAATTTAGCCAATGTGTCTAATGGTACTTTTGCACAATATATGAATTTTGGAACATTGAGTGTGGAAAATCAAGCATTGGCACGTATCCTTTTCTCTGATATTAATTGGGGAACTATGATGGATGTAGGTTTTAAAGGAAACCCTAATATTGGTAGTGTTGTACTCAATCAATTTACTAGGTCGCAAGATTTTGTTGATTTCGCAGCCAATTTTCAGCAGGGGGATCGTATTTTTATTATCAGTTCTATTTTTGGAGGAACAGGTGCTAGTGGTTTTCCCTTATTGTTGAAAAATCTAAGAGGTATTGATTCTAAGTTACCAAATGCAGATTTGATTCGAAATGCTCCTATTGGTGCTATTACTGTATTACCTTATTTTAATGTAGAATCGGATGCTGACGGAAGACATATTATTGATGGTTCTACATTTATTTCCAAAGCAAAAGCTGCATTAGAGTACTATGAAAAAAATATTAGTGGAAATAATTCATTGAATGCTTTCTATTATATAGCAGATGATATAAATAAAAGTTATGCTTATAGTGAAGGTGGTACAACGCAGCAGAATGATGCGCATTTGGTAGAGCTGCTTGGTGCTTTAGCTGTAGTTGATTTTTGTGAGATTGATATATCATTACTCGATTCGGCTTCTGGTAAAGCTGTAAATCCTTTCTATAAAGAATTTGGTATTAATGAAGGAAGTGATGTACTTAGTTTCCTTAATTTCTATGATAGTACCAGAAGATTATTGCAAAAACCGATGACGCAATTTATACTTTTCTGTAAATATATGGATGAACAGCTTCCTTCATCCAAAGATCAAGCTTGGGCGAAAGGTAAGCGTTCGTTTGATGAAAATTTTTTTAAAAGTAGTTTTTATGCCCACTTATCAGTGATCAAAAAAGCCTATTTACAATGGTTGCAAGAATTAGCCTACAATCAGCGGGGATTCGCACCATTTGAATTGGCGGAAATGAAAAAAGATGTATTTGGACTTGTGAAGGGAATAGTACCTAGTAAGGTAATGACACTTAAAAGTAATTATGCGTTGTTTGATTATCGACTGTCTGGTATTGAACCTAAAATATCCAATAACTTGAATGTGGAAGCTCGCTTTATTGAGTTATTTTATCAGGCGACAGAAAAATTAGTAAATGAAAAAAAATTAGCTTAATCATGGGAAAAGTGTTTAGATTACATACAGGTGCTAATACCTTAGAAGGATGGGACGATGCTAATGCTCCCTATGGAACTTCAGCAATAAATCAGATTAAAGATCCAAATGGTGCGACAAGTAAGAAAGAAATTACATCTATACCGTCTCCATTTGCGCGAATGGATTTAGTGAAAGTGGCGTTTAAGAATGTAACGGATAATCATCAAGTAGAGGGTGATACCATATTTCATAAGTTAGTCTCTGATTGCTTCGATGTCGGTGAGATATTTTTCAATATTGATAAGCTATCGGATAAGCTACGCATTATAGCTTGGGATAGACAAAACGATTTGAAAGTTTTATTAGATTCTAATGATTCTCAGCATCGTTTATTGGGTGAGACGTTGAAGCTATATATGGAACAAGATGCGCAAGCTTTTAATTTTAAAAACTTACAGCGTATTTATTTACTAGACTACATAGGTCCGAATAGACCTGCTCAAATGAATATTATTGGAGGAACTTCTCCGATAACACTATTTTTCACTCCTGCCAATAATTTGTCTTATGTATCTAAAAATATTTGTTTTGGTAATGACCGTCCATTTGATGATGATTATCAACCATTATATAAAAGAGATATTGATTACATACGTTATTGGTTTGCTTTGAAAAATGAGATGCCAGAATTTGCGGTGTTATTTCCAGAAGTAAATGCTTATTTGGAACTTACTTATCAATGTCTGGATGGTAATACAAAGGATGAAATTGATAAATTGCAGGTCGGTGATTATGAATCTTTATTCAGTGAACTGTCAGTAGGAAATGTTGCAAACTTAGTAGAAGTGTTAGGATTCCCTTTGAAAAAACAGAATCCGGTTAGCGCAAATAATTTCAAGAGTGATTTCACTATTAAATCCTCTGTTTATAAAGGAGAAATAAAACCGTTAGTCTTACCGATTAACACATATACTAAGCCCAATATGCGTTATGTAACATCTTATTGGGATAAGAGTCTAAAAGCACCTATTACTGACGATCGCTTGCTTCAGGAAAGGATATTGCCAGAGGTTGGAACGAAATACCCTTACTTAACCATTGGTGATTTTTTAGAAGATAATATAATTTTTACTGGCTATACTTTAAATGATGATAACTTTTATAATGCTGGTTACCAGAAAGATAACGAATGTTATTTATTGCCTATAAGAAAAGAATTTTTTTCTTATTTTACGATAGAAGAATTGAAAAGTGAGATGCCTGATGGGAAGAAAATGTTTGAACTTTCATCCAATGCAGGAGGTATAAAGGCAACTTTAAGAATTCCAATACAAAAGGGGGAATACATAACCTATGAACGTATTTATTTTAATAGCCAACCAGAAGAGGAAGAAAATAAAGGTGGAATTTTTGTATCTGAAGCTTATTGTATAGGGTTATTTCCTGCTATAAAGTTCGTAAATGATCAGAAAGCTAAATATAGAGTTATAATATCAGGTAATAGTTCTTTTTTTAATTCAAGTCTTGATTTTTATCAGGGATGTAAAAGAGTTGATATTGCAGGTAAATCTGAAAGAAATGTTGATGTAGAGAATCTTGCTTCTAATGTAACCTATATTTTAGAAAAGAATTTTGATTATGTTCAGATGAATATAAAAGAAGGTATCAGTGGAATAATTGTTCCTCAATGGAAAATTTCTTCTGGAAGTAGTGAATTTATTTTTGCCATTGATTTTGGGACAAGTAACACCCATATAGAATATGCTATTGTAGGGTCAAAGGTCTCTGAACCTTTTGATATATCATATAAAGATAGGCAGCTTTATAAGCTTAATGAATATTTACTTGCAAATACAATATTCAATAATGATTATATTCCAGCAGAGATCAACCAATCTTCTCAGTATCACTTTCCAATTCGAACTGTTTTATCAGAAGGGAAAAACACGGACTGGAAGAAACCTGTATTTGCGATGGCGAATACTAATATTCCATTTACTTATGAAAAAGAAATGTTACCTGATTTTGATAAATGGACGACGGAGCTAAAATGGGGTAATACTATTGATAGTCAACAGAAGGTATATCATTATTTGGAAACTTTGTTTTTATTATTAAGAAATAAAGTATTGTTGAACAATGGTGAATTGGAGAAAACTAAGATTGTATGGTTTTACCCGGCAAGTATGACCGAAGGTCGATACAATAAATATGCTAAAATATGGAACGAATTATATAAGGTTTATTTTGGGCAAAATGTGTTTAATGTTGTCCCTGTCTCAGAATCTTTAGCTCCTTATTCTTTTTATAAAAATAAGAAAGGGGCGACAACGGATGTGGTTTCTATTGATATAGGTGGTGGAACAACAGATGTATTGATTGTTAGAGAAGGAAGAGCTGATTTGCTTACTTCTTTCAGATTTGCTGCTAATTCAATTTTTGGAGATGGTTATGGTTTAGATGCTGATAGTAATACTTTTTTACGGTACTATATTAAAGAGATAAAAGAGAAGTTTACTGCAAATGCTTTTAATGAATTGATTGATGTGCTAGGGAAATTAGATACTCAGAAGGTTTCTGCTGATATATTCTCTTTCTTCTTTTCGTTAGCAAGAAACAAAAAGATATTAGAGTCTGGATTGAAGATTGATTTTAATGAATTATTGTCACAAGACGATAATTGCAGATATTTATTTATTTTGTTCTATGCGGCTATTATGTATCATATAGCTTCAATTATGAAGATAAAGAAATTACCAATGCCAAGACATATTACATTTAGTGGAAACGGTTCTAAAATGTTACAGATTCTAACACCAAGTAATGAGACTTTGGAAAATTTCACGAAGTTGATTTTTGAAAAAGTTTATGGAGTTGATTATGATATTGATGGAGTAACAATTATTCGAAACTTTGAGAATCCTAAAGAAGCTACATGCAAGGGAGGAATCTTGAATCCGGAGCCACAACCTTATAGTGATATTGATAATCTGAAACAAACTTTATTAGGCGATGGTATGGGTACGTTCATTACAGGGGATATAAAATATGACGCTGTAGGAGAGAAGATGCAAACCGATGTATTAAATGAAGTAATACATTTTATAGACGTTTTTATTCAATTAAATAATGAGTTCTCATATGTAAACAAGTTTAGTGCAGAACCTTCCAAATGGAATCTTGTCAAGCAATGTTGTGAGAAAGACATTAAAAAGCATTTAAAAGATGGAATTACGCAAAAAAAGGAAGAATTGCACCAAACTGGAACTGAACCTAAAATAGAAGAAACATTATTCTTTTATCCATTGGTTGGAATCTTGAATCAAATGGCACAGGAACTTTATAAATAAGAGAGTCTATGAAAAAGTTGATAATGATAATAATGTATTTGACGTTTTGTGTACCAATTATATGGACGCAAACTCATCAGATAAAAGATGCTATACAAATTGGTAGTGTAAAGGAGAATAATTTAGATACTTCCTTGGTTGTTAATGTTACAAAAGAACAAGTACAGGATTTGGTGATTAATTCGTATCTCTCGAAAGATGAAATAGATAATAAGATTATGAAAACTAAGATAATTTGGGGCATTACATTAAGAACTTTACATATTATATTAGGTGTTCTTCTTATTATTTTATGTGTGGTAGTAGGTGTGTTGTATTATCTTTATTCACGATTGAGTATTAGAAATAGAGAATACGAAAATGAAGCTTATGTAATGAAGCGATGTGTAAAGCGGCTTGAACAGAATGTTCAAGATTGTTCGAGTAGAGTTGATTATATGCACAGAAGAGTTAAGGAAAGTATAGGTTCTGAAATTGATTCAACTATATCTGATGTGAAAGATGAAAAAACAAAAGAAAATTTGAAATCTGAGAATATTCAAAGTACCCTTGAAGAAGCTGACTTAAGTGATATCATAGGCTATGCGGAATACCTTGGTAAACAAAAAATGAGATTGTTTAATTCTCCTAACTCAGAGACCATTTATATTATAAAAAAAGGAGAGAATAGACATGGAGTTTGCTTTATTGTGGATAGTACTAATGTACAGAAAGCGATAAAGAATAAAACAGTATGCTTAGATCCATTGTGTAATATTATCAAAGGAAGTCAGCAATCTGCTATTGATATTAAAACTATTAATCCTGGTATTGTCCAACTGGAACAAGGAAATATTTATAAAGTGATTGAAAAAGCTAATATTGAATTAATATCATAACTATTATGGATCCAATAATACTAACTCTTATTATTATCGTTGTTACAATATAAATCGGAATATTTATCCGTACTTGGCATTCTCTTAACAAATATGTTAATATTTTTAAAAGAGTGGCGTTTGATAGAGATGAGGAATCTCATACGATTGTTGTCCATGATCCCTCTTTATTTTTGTCTGATAATATTGTTGCACCTATCAATCAGTATCTTTCTAAGAATGAAGGGGCTGTTGCCGATTTTTTATTAATAAAAGACATTGTTGAACGTAATTGTGATATGAAACGGGAAGAAATAGATTCCCAATTGCCAATGCCACTCTATTTGGGGTTAATGGGAACAATGCTCGGTATTATAACAGGTATTGGTGGCATTGCTTTGAAAAATGGAAATGGATTTAGTGAATTTATTAATAAACCAAGTGAATCCATAGGTATATTAATGGGGGGTGTTGCTATTGCTATGATTGCTAGTTTTATAGGTATATTGTTTACTACTTGTGGATCGTGGATTGCTAAAAGTGCAACATTGAAAGTAGAGGAGGGTAAGAATAAATTTTATACGTGGATCCAAACGGATTTATTGCCCAATATTGGAGGAACTGCAAACAGTATTGTAATGCTCCAACAAAATTTGATGAAGTTTAATCGGACTTTTGCAGATAATGTGAATAAGTTAGACCAAGCTTTTGAGAAGATCGGGGGATGTTACAGAGATCAGATTGCTCTCATAGAGGAACTTCAAAAACTAGATATGAAGAATATGGCAACTGCTAATGTTAGAGTGTTACAGGAATTGAATGGTTGTATGCCTCAATTACAACAGTTTTATGAGTATTTGCAAAGTGTTAATAATTATATTTCCAATGTTAATGCTTTGAATCATAAGTTAGATGCAAACGAGAACCGTACTAAATTAATTGAAGAAATGAGTACATTTTTTAAAGAGGAAGTATCTGCAATTAGTCAACGTAAAGCTGCTATTAGCCAAACAGTAGGACAAGTTGACGATTATTTGCAAAAGGCTTTAGAGAATTTAATGATGAATTCAGAAACAGGTATGCAGAAATTGAATGTCGCATTGATAACGCAACAAGATTCTTTTAATAGTATTCTCAATCGTTTGCAAGAGGATTTTCCGGAAAAGATGAAAGTAACATTGGCTACTCAACAAGAGTTGTTTAATAATGCTCTTATTGAACAAAGAGAGGAATTTAAACATAGAATGCAAGAAACAGTAAGCTTGTTGGATGGATTGAAAGATTTCCTAAGTAAGAATAGCGACCTTAATTCTTTTAAAGAAGAGTTAATTGTTATCGCTCATGAACAGAAAGAACAATTGGCTTTATTAGCTAACGCAATTGAAAATATAACAATACATGTAGACAACGAATTACCAAATATTAGCAGTAATGTGTCCATAAAAATTCCTCAGTATGCTAAGTATTTATTGTTTGGATTTGCGGGGATAGGAATAATAGCATTTCTGATAATGATTGTGTCCTACGTCTTCAATCTATTACTAAGAGTATGAGTAAGAAGTCTTTCTTTTGGGCAAGCTATGCTGACTTAATGACGAGTCTGTTTTTTATAATGTTGACTTTATTTGTATTGACAATTGTAATGCTAAAAAGACAATCAGAAGCTACAGAAACAGAACTAAATAAAATACGGGAAATACAAAATGCGGTTAGTAATATTGACTCTACTTATTTTGAATATAACGAGAAGCATAAGAAACATATTCTTAAGATAGATGTAAGCTTTCAAACGGGTAGTGCAGATATATCTAATATTAACGATTCAGTTCTTGTACAACTAAAAAATGCGGGTAAAACGATTCAGAGTTTTATTCTAAAGACATATGAAAAGTATGCTGGTGTTCAATATTTGCTGATTATTGAAGGGCAAGCTTCTAAGGATAATTATTTATTCAACGATGAATTGAGCTATAATAGAGCATTAGCTTTAAAAAAGTTTTGGAAAGATAGTTTGATAACTTTTGATCCCAAACAATGTGAGGTGATTGTCTCTGGAAGTGGCGCTTCTGGAGATCTACGTATGGAGCCTGATATTCCTGGCAATGAAAAGAACCAGCGTTTTTTAATACATATATTGCCAAAGCCAGGAATCATAAAGTAGAAATATAAATTGAGACTAAAATGAAATTATTTGTCGATGCTTTATTAATTGTATTGTTATTTGGGTATACTTCTTGCACTAAAGCAAAAAGGAATAAAGGAGAGTTTCATCGTTCGTCCTCTACTGTTATTATTCCAAGTTTAGAACAGAAAAAAATAAAAAGCAAGCAAGCTATTTCCAAATCTATTCAATCTCATATATTAGAGCCTACGGAAATCTTCAAAAAATACAATTCGGCTGTTTTTATGATTTATACAACTGATGGATTGGGAGTCTTTCAAGGATCTGGTTTTTTTATTAGTGAGAATGGTGTAGCTGTTAGTAATTACCATGTGTTTAAGGGAACTGCTGTTGGATCTGAAGTTATTAAACTATCAGATGGCAGACAATGTAAAATATCTGAAGTGATAGCAAAAAGTGAATCAGAAGATTATATATTATTTCGTATAAAAGGGCATTTTGTTCACATACCAGTATCCCATCGAAAGAATAACGTAGGTGAAAAAGTTTATACGATAGGTAGTCCTCGCGGATTGGAAAATACTTTTTCATCTGGAGAGATATCTCAAATTAGGGATGATAATTATATTCAGATTAGTTGTCCTATAGATCATGGAAGTAGTGGAGGTGTTTTGATTAATGCTTATGGTGAAGCGATTGGCATTACAACGGGTGGACATGACGAATCTGGTGCTAATTTGAATTTTGCTAAAAATATTAAAGTGTTAAATCTGTCAAATTACTCATATTAAGAATGAAGCAGAAATGGATTAGAATAGTATTAGCTGTGGCTTTGTTGGTATGTTTAGCTCCAATGCCTTATGGATATTATGTATTGGTTCGATATGGATTAACTATTGTGTTAACTTTTATGGCTTATGAATATGGGAAGAATAAACAAAAGTTCTTTTGTGTGATTTGTGCTGCTTTGGCTGGTTTGTTTCAGCCTATTATGAAAGTACCGTTAGGACGTGATATCTGGAATGTTGTGGATATAATAGTGGCAATATTCTTAATCTATTTGTGCTTACATAATAAAGGGTTAAAAAAAATGATTACTACATTCTTTTGGATCAATAATATAGATTTTATTAACGAGAAAGGGCATTCTTAACAGGTGTTTCCTACGATTATTTTGCCCACGATTGTGAAGTACCTTAGGTCTTTATATGCAATGAACTAATGATATTAGTATTCTTTATTATAAAGTTAATAGAGTAGCTATGTTGAATCCTCATATTTCTTCTGTATCTTTGTCTCTGTACAATTGAAAGTAGAAAATCATGGATAAAATTGTTACATACCTCTTAGAGGAAAAGAAAGCGAAGCGAAAAGGTGGCTTATACCATAAGACACAGGTGAGTTTGACTTACAACTCCAATCGAATAGAAGGTAGTCGGCTTACTGAAGAGCAAACCCGCTATATCTTTGAAACCCGGACGATAGGTTTTAAAGATGAAGAAGCTGTGTCTGTTGATGACATTATTGAAACTTCCAATCACTTTATTGCTTTTGATTATCTACTAGATACAATAGATGAACCTTTATCCGGCAAGTTGATAAAGGAACTGCATCGAATATTGAAGACAGGAACTGCTGATGCTACAAAAGCATGGTTCAACGTGGGAGACTGGAAAAGGTTGCCAAATGAAGTTGGAGGAACTCAAACAGTAATGCCACAACAGGTTGATACTGAAATAACTCGCTTAAATGATAGATATAACTCAACCTTTGATGTTACTTTTGAAGATATTATTGAGTATCATTATCATTTTGAAAAGATACATCCATTTCAAGATGGTAATGGCAGTGTGGGACGTCTGATTCTATTTCGTGAGTGTTTGCGCCATAATATAGTTCCATTTATTATAGACGAACGGCATAAGCAGTTTTATTATCGTGGCCTCAGAGAATTTGCAACTACTCGTGGCTATTTGCTTGATACTTGCCTGTCGGCACAAGATACGTATACAACATGGGTTAAGTATTTCTATCCAGAGTAGCTTGGCTAATCTTTTAATGTACAATTGAATTTTATTATTTATAAGCAAGTACTTGCGAAGGTGATAAATCGGTACTTCCAAGGTACATGGATAAAACAACAAAGAAGAAATTAATATATAAAAGACATAAATATGGGCTGTTTGATGAATTTATTGTGGCTATTGTTAGGTGGAATTTTTACCGCAGTGGAATATCTTATTTCAAGTTTGCTGATGATGATTACCATTATTGGTATCCCTTTTGGCATGCAGACATTAAAGTTGGCTGGGCTTGCTTTATGGCCTTTTGGAAAAGAAGTGAGGAGCGGACAGCGTTCTGGTGGCTGCCTTTATATATTAATGAATATTTTATGGATATTTTTGGGAGGTATTTGGATTTGTTTGTCACATTTAGTTTTTGGAGCAATTTTGTGTATCACTATTATTGGTATCCCCTTTGGTTTACAACACTTCAAATTGGCAGCTTTGGCATTGTCTCCTTTTGGAAAAGATATCGTGACGGTATAGAATTTGAAAAGCGATTCTCTTTTTCTTATAACTAAAAGTTATAGCTCATAATTAGAAACGATTAGTCTGTCTTGGTTGTTTGCCGTACCTTTGCGCCCGCAAATAATAAAAAGATAAATATATGATTTCAACAGCTACAAAAACGTTGCAAACCAACAACAAAACGATTTACGTTGCAATACTTTCTACTTTAACTTTTTTCTTGTTTTTAGATTATATTCCGGGGTTACAAGCATGGTCTGCATGGGTGACCCCTCCGGTGGCTTTATTTTTGGGACTAATTTTTGCATTGACCTGTGGACAGGCTCATCCGAAATTTAATAAAAAGACTTCTAAATATTTATTGCAATATTCAGTTGTCGGCTTGGGATTTGGAATGAATCTTCATTCAGCTTTGGCTTCCGGTAAAGAAGGCATGGAGTTTACCATTATTTCGGTGATGGGTACTTTATTGATTGGCTGGTTCATCGGACGCAAACTTTTTAAGATTGATCGGAATACTTCTTATCTCATCAGTTCGGGTACTGCTATCTGTGGTGGTAGTGCTATTGCGGCAGTAGGACCGGTGTTGAAAGCTAAGGACAGCGAAATGTCTGTTGCATTAGGTACAATTTTCGTATTGAATGCTATTGCATTGTTTATTTTCCCGATGATCGGTCACGCATTAAATATGAGTCAGCATGAATTCGGTACATGGGCGGCTATCGCAATTCATGATACGAGTTCTGTTGTAGGAGCCGGTGCTGCCTATGGTGAAGAAGCTTTGAAGGTGGCTACTACTATCAAGCTGACTCGTGCGCTTTGGATTATTCCAATAGCCTTTGCCACTTCTTTTATATTTAAGAGTAAAGGACAGAAAATTAGTATTCCCTGGTTTATTTTCTTCTTTATTTTGGCAATGGTAGTAAATACCTATTTGCTTGACGGAGTGCCGGCTTTAGGAGCAGCTATCAATGGAATTGCACGCAAAACGCTGACTATTACGATGTTCTTTATCGGTGCTTCTCTTTCTGTCGATGTATTGAAAAATGTTGGAGTTAAACCTCTGATTCAAGGAGTACTACTTTGGGTAGTGATTAGTTTGAGTACATTAGCTTACATTTACTTAGTGTAAAGCCGTAGACAAATAGAGAAGTAACATACCATAAAAAGTGGAGGAATACCGATTCATACGGTGATTCCTCCACTTTTTATTTTTAGTATCCGTTTTAAGGGAACCGGATTATTTTTTATTCAAGGCTTCGAAGATCAATCCTTCCAGTTCTTCAGCAAGTTCGGGATTATCTTTGATACATACCTTGGCTGCATCACGTCCTTGACCAAGTTTAGTGTCATTGTAGCTATACCATGAACCGCTCTTTTTGATAATTCCCAGTTCTGCGCCCAAATCGATGATTTCTCCGGAGTGAGAAATACCTTCACCAAACATGATATCAAATTCTGCTTTGCGGAAAGGAGGTGCTACTTTGTTCTTCACCACTTTCACCTTAGTCAGTTTACCAAGAACTTCTTCACCGTCTTTGATTGGCTGGCTGCCACGGATATCTATACGTACAGAAGCATAGAACTTCAATGCGTTACCACCTGTCGTTGTTTCCGGATTACCGAACATGACGCCAATCTTTTCACGGAGCTGGTTGATAAAGATACAAGTCGTACGTGTTTTGCTGACTGTACCGGTCAATTTACGCAAAGCCTGTGACATCAGACGTGCCTGCAAACCTACCTTATTGTCACCCATGTCGCCTTCAATTTCTGCTTTCGGAGTTAATGCTGCTACGGAGTCAATAACAATAATATCAATAGCGGAAGAACGGATTAACTGTTCGGCTATTTCCAAGGCCTGCTCTCCATTGTCCGGTTGAGAAATCCAGAGATTGTCTACATCCACGCCTAATTTCGCTGCATAAAAACGGTCGAAGGCATGTTCGGCATCAATAAAAGCGGCGATACCACCGGCTTTTTGTGCTTCGGCAATGGCGTGAATAGCCAGAGTCGTTTTACCGGAAGATTCCGGACCATAGATTTCGATGATTCTTCCCCTAGGATATCCTCCTACGCCAAGTGCCACGTTTAAAGCAATGGAGCCGGTAGGAATCACTTCCACTTGTTCAACACTATCATCACCCATTTTCATGATAGAACCTTTACCGAAGTTCTTTTCTATCTTTTCCATGGTAGCCTGTAAGGCTTTCAGTTTTTCGCTTGATGCCATTTTATTATCTGTTTCAAAATTAAGTTCGTCTTTCTTTGCCATACCTTATTCTTATAATTAATGGATTTATTGATTTAAAATCTGTGAGGCATGCTCTTTGGTTTTCACTTCTTTGGGAGTGATAATCCGTTCTATGATTCCTTCTTCATTGATCAGGAAAGTAGTGCGGAAGGTTCCCATATAGGCACGTCCATACAGCTTTTTCTCTCCCCATACACCAAATTCTTCTACCAACTTTTTGTCCGTATCGGCTATCAGCGTAAAAGGAAGATTATTCTTATCGATGAATTTTTGGTGCGACTTCTCGCTGTCTACGCTGACACCGATTACTTCGTAACCGGCTTTACGCAGTTCGGAATAGTTGTCGCGCAGACTGCATGCCTGTGCCGTGCACCCCGATGTACTGTCTTTCGGATAGAAATACAGTACTATCTTTTTTCCTTTATAAGCACTTAGGCGGATCTCTTCACCTTTTTCATTGATACCTAATACTTCCGGTGCTTTATCTCCTATATTCTTCATTCTGACTCGTTCTATTATAGTTCCAGATCTTTATCAAACACTTCATGCCAAGGCAGTCCCTGCTTATTGAGCTGTTCCATGAACGGATCCGGATTAAATTCTTCTACATTGTTTACACCCGGACGTTGCCATTCGCCTTTGAAGAACATCATGGCACCGATCATAGCCGGAACACCGGTGGTGTAGCTGACTCCCTGCATACCTGTTTCCTTGTAAGCTTCCTGATGGCTGCAGTTGTTGTAGACATAGTAAGTACGTTCTTTTCCGTCTTTGATGCCACGGATACGGCAACCGATAGAGGTTTCACCTTCATAGTTCTCACCTAAATCCTGTGGGTTAGGCAATACTGCTTTCAAGAATTGTAATGGTACGATTTTAGTTCCGTTATAATCAACTTCATCGATACGGGCCATGCCGATATTCTGAATCACGCGTAAGTGAGTCAGATATTCTTGTCCGAAAGTCATCCAGAAACGGGCACGCTTGATAGTCGGGAAATGCTTGACCAACGATTCCAGTTCTTCATGATAAAGAAGATAGGAATCACGTGGACCAATATTAGGATAAGTCAGATCTTTGTGGATTTCCAGCGGACCGGTTGTCACCCATTGACCATTCTCGTAATAACGTCCGTTCTGAGTAATTTCGCGGATATTGATTTCCGGATTAAAGTTGGTAGCAAATGCTTTATGATGATTTCCTGCATTACAGTCTACGATATCCAGATATTGGATTTCGTCGAAATAATGTTTGGCTGCATAGGCTGTGTAGATTCCACTGACTCCCGGATCGAAACCGCAACCAAGAATGGCAGTCAGACCTGCTTCCTTGAAACGGTCGTGGTAAGCCCATTGCCAGCTGTATTCAAAATGAGCTTCATCTTTCGGCTCATAGTTGGCTGTATCCAGGTAGTTGACACCCGCCTTCAGACAGGCTTCCATAATGGTAAGATCCTGATAAGGAAGAGCAACGTTGATTACCATTTCCGGCTTAAAGTCATTGAATAAAGCTACCAGTTCATCTACATTATCCGCATCCACTTTGGCGGTTTTTATATTGGGATTGCCTATAGCTTTGACGATATTATCGCATTTCTCCTTTGTACGGCTGGCAATCATGATGTCTGTGAATACATCGGCATTTTGTGCCACTTTGTGTGCTACGACAGTACCAACACCGCCTGCACCGATAATAAGAACTCTACCCATTTCTTTTAATTAATAAATTATAAATCAAAAATTAAGATTTTAGAATTGTTAGCTTGGCAAATATACGTGATTATTTTCAGATAATCACCGCGTCGCTCCTCCTTTTTATTTGAAACGTTGCAAGATGCCACTCTCAAATTCCAGCGTTTTTCCGTTGTAGAACCAAGTTTCGAAACGACTGTCTTTTTTTAACTGTATTTCTACAGGATCACCTATTGACAGACGACATTCGTCGGTGTTCATACCTTCTTCCAAATCACCCCGTGCGATGATTGCCCAACGTATATCTGTGATAGCCGGATACTTCTGATGGATGTCTCCAAATCCGAAAAGGTCTTCAATATAATTCTCGTTTTTGACGATAACGTCATATTTTAGGTCAACCTCTGTTTCATAAAGTGATCCATGCCGATCCTCCAGTGAGAGGATAACCAGACTTCCCGGACCGGAGATTTTTACTTCTTTTATTTTCAAAACAGTGTAGCGAGGCAAATGTATGCGGTTTTCCATTTGCTTGTTTTCAAGGTTGAAGACTCTTTTTACAGCCAATGTCCGTTTCGGATAGACGGTCAGATCAATATATTTGTCTTTCAAGGTTTCCAGATTTCCGGACTTTTTGCTACTGAAACTGATGGCGTTGGAAAAATATCTCATTTTCTTTTCAGCTTGGAAATCGCTCACGTCCATACCGGAATTAGTGCGGGAAAGAGCTACTTCCAGATAATAGGAATGTCCCTGCGAATCCTGAAATATGATTTTCACGGGATATGCCTGACTGCCAACTCCTATGGCGGTAATGGTTGCTTCGGTGTTGACCGGAATAGACACTTCCCTATATCCGGAGTAACTATTGGCATCGTCCACCTGTGCCATATCGGACTGAACATATATCTTTCTACCTGTCAGTAAATCTTTTGCCGTGTCTACATCTTTCAGATTAACTAATCCGTTGATATAGGCACGGGGATTCTTTTCGCAAATTTCATCCGGACGTGTATTTTTAATCTCATAATAATATTTTTCTCCGTCACATTCGAAGATGAGTCGAGTGGAATAGCTCATGTCATTTGATAGTTTTTGAGATTTTTCTTCATATCCGGCGAAAGTAAGAATCTTGTGTTTCAAAACGCTGTTGTCTGCCCCTTTTTCTGTCTCATACACCGAAAGGGTGGGGAGGAACATGTCACGTCCGGATGGAATAAACATGAATTTCATTCCGGGTGTCCATTTACATAAAAGTTGCAGTGGGAAGTTCTCTTTTATGAACTGTTCTTCTTCACTTAGAGGATCCTCCTGATTGGGAATAGTAGTGACAAGATAATCATTTTGCGCTGTGATATGAGAGGTACCACAACCAAGCAGGATTAGAAATAGGACGATTGTTCTCATATTTATTTACTTTAGATGAACTATGTAATCTTATTGTTTGTTTTATAGATAATGGCAAATGTATGTATTTTATATCGCATTAGATGGTATTTCCCAATCTTTTTGATATCTTTGCCCCCGATTTTAACTTAAACGTTATAACAAAATGAAGAAAGTATTCGTTTCAATTTGCATTGCCAGCACAGTACTTGCAATGTTTTCATGCCGTTCGGTTGAGAAGGCAGTCCCATTGGCTTCAATCAATGGTGAGTGGAATATTATAGAAGTTAACGGCTCGAAAGTAACTCCGGGCGAAAGCAGAACCCTTCCCTTTATTACTTTTGATACAGCGACCGGAAGAGTATCCGGTAACAGTGGATGCAACCGTATGATGGGTAGCTTTGACGTGAATGCCAAGCCGGGCAGCATGGAGCTTAAGGGAATGGCTAGCACCAGAATGATGTGTCCGGACATGACTACCGAGAGAAATGTGTTAGGTGCGCTTGCACAGGTGAAAGGGTATAAGAAAGCCGGTAAGGATAAAATGTTTCTTTGCAATGAGTCCAATCGTCCGGTTGTAGTTCTTGAAAAAAAGGAGGCTGACGTGAAACTATCAGTATTGAACGGAGAATGGAAAATAAAGGAAGTGAATGGTGAAGCAATTCCTTCGGGAATGGAAAAGCAACCTTTCATTGCTTTTGATGTGAAAAAGAAAACACTTCATGGCAATGCCGGATGTAACTTGATTAATGGTGGTTTTGAAACTAGCACTACTAATGCTAAATCAATCTCTTTCCCTGGGGTGGCTAGCACAATGATGGCTTGCCCTGATATGGAAGTGGAAGGTAAGATTCTGAAAGCAATGAATGAAGTGAAGTCGTTCGATAAACTTTCCGGTGGCGGAATCGGTTTGTATGACGCAAATAATGCGTTGGTGATTGTACTTGAAAAGTAAGATATACGTATTATATTAAATAGGTATGCCTGTGTCGCACATAACGATACAGGCATATTTTTTATTCCTTTATGATCTATTCTTTTGCTTTATTGAACCAGAGCCGTTTCCATTTGTTTAATGAGTCGATAGCTGTCTGGCTTCTATGTGACTTGACAGCAGTCATTTCGATTTAAAACTGTCGTTTTGGCAGAAAATATGTCACGTATTCGTCCGATTTCTTTTTGGCACATGGTTTGTTTTTTAATCAGCGTCCGTTTGAAAGCCCTTACAAAGAGAAAGAAAACAACCGGACAAAAAGAAATTGAATAATAATAAATAAAAAGAATAACGATCATGGGAAAAATTATTGGTATTGACTTAGGAACAACAAACTCTTGTGTTGCCGTATTTGAGGGCAACGAACCTGTAGTAATTGCAAACAGTGAAGGTAAGCGTACAACTCCTTCTGTGGTTGCATTTGTAGATGGCGGCGAGCGTAAAGTAGGTGATCCTGCTAAACGTCAGGCTATTACTAACCCGACACGTACGATCTTCTCTATCAAACGTTTTATGGGTGAAAACTGGGACCAGGTGCAGAAAGAGGTTACACGTGTTCCTTATAAAGTAGTGAAAGGTGACAATAACACTCCGCGTGTAGATATTGACGGTCGTCTGTACACTCCGCAAGAAATCTCTGCAATGATTCTTCAGAAGATGAAGAAGACTGCTGAAGATTATCTGGGACAAGAAGTTACAGAAGCTGTTATCACCGTTCCTGCATATTTCTCCGACTCTCAACGTCAGGCTACTAAAGAAGCCGGACAGATTGCAGGTCTGGAAGTAAAACGTATTGTTAACGAACCGACAGCTGCAGCTCTTGCATACGGTCTGGACAAGGCTCACAAAGATATGAAGATTGCTGTATTCGACCTTGGTGGTGGTACTTTTGATATCTCTATCCTCGAATTTGGTGGTGGTGTATTCGAAGTCCTTTCTACTAACGGTGATACTCACTTGGGTGGTGATGACTTCGACCAGGTAATCATCAACTGGCTGGTACAGGAATTCAAAAATGACGAAGGTGCTGACTTGACTCAGGACCCGATGGCTTTGCAGCGTCTGAAAGAAGCTGCTGAAAAGGCTAAGATTGAACTTTCTTCTTCAACAAGCACAGAAATCAACTTGCCGTACATTATGCCGGTAAACGGTGTGCCCAAGCATTTGGTGAAGACTTTGACTCGTGCAAAATTCGAATCATTGGCTCACGGATTGATTCAGGCTTGTCTGGAACCATGTAAGAAAGCAATGAGCGATGCTGGTTTGAGCAACTCTGATATTGATGAAGTAATCCTTGTAGGTGGTTCTTCCCGTATTCCTGCCGTACAGAAACTGGTAGAAGATTTCTTCGGAAAGACTCCTTCTAAAGGTGTGAACCCGGATGAAGTAGTAGCTGTTGGTGCTGCTGTACAGGGTGCTGTTTTGACAGACGAAATCAAAGGTGTGGTGTTGTTGGATGTTACTCCGTTGTCAATGGGTATTGAAACACTGGGTGGTGTGATGACGAAATTGATTGATGCTAATACAACAATTCCGGCTCGTAAGAGTGAGACCTTCTCTACTGCTGCCGACAATCAGAGTGAAGTAACTATTCATGTATTGCAGGGAGAACGTCCGATGGCTGCTCAGAATAAGTCAATTGGTCAGTTCAACTTGTCAGGTATCGCTCCGGCTCGTCGTGGTGTTCCTCAGATTGAGGTTACATTCGATATCGATGCTAACGGTATCTTGAAAGTATCTGCTAAGGATAAGGCTACAGGTAAAGAACAGGCAATCCGTATCGAAGCTTCCAGCGGTTTGAGCAAGGAAGAAATCGAAAAGATGAAGGCTGAAGCTGAAGCTAATGCAGAAGCAGACAAGAAAGAACGTGAAAAGATTGATAAGCTGAACCAGGCCGACAGCGTAATTTTCCAGACAGAAAATCAGTTGAAGGAATTGGGTGATAAGTTGCCTGCTGATAAGAAAGCTCCAATTGAAGCTGCTTTGCAGAAACTGAAAGATGCTCATAAGTCTCAGGATTTAGCTGCTATTGATACGGCTATGGCAGAAATCAATACTGTTTTCCAGGCTGCAAGTGCTGAAATGTACGCTCAAGGCGGAGCTCAGGGTGGTGCACAGGCTGGTCCTGATATGAATGCAGGTCAGAATGCTGGTCAGGATAGTAGCAAGCATGGTGACAATGTTCAGGATGCAGACTTCGAGGAAGTGAAGTAAGATTAGCTGAATTAGTATATATAAAAAGGTGTGTCAGAAAAAGTTCTGATACACCTTTTTTATTTGAAGCTGAATTTATTTCAGGAACAGAGAAACTACACAATAAATACATGCAGCTAGGAGTCCACTGACAGGAATAGTAAGTACCCATGCAGTCATGAGGCTTTTAGTTACTCCCCAGCGAACAGCAGATAAACGTTTGGTTGCTCCGACCCCGATAATTGCTCCGGTGATCGTATGAGTCGTACTTACAGGAATTTTCAGCATTTCGGTGATATAAAGTGTAAAAGCACCTGCGGTTTCGGCAACCATACCTTCCAATGGTGTGACTTTAGTGATTCTGGTTCCCATCGTTTTTACGATTTTCCATCCTCCGGACATCGTTCCCAGTGAGATAGCAGTAAAACAGGAGAACGCTACCCAGTCCGGTAGATCAGAAATACTGTTTATTCCCATTCCCAGACCCATAGAGTGGGCAGCTATCATTGCAGCGGCAATGATACCCATTACCTTCTGCGAGTCATTCAGACCATGTCCTACACTGAACATGGCGGAAGAAACCAACTGTAATCTCTTGAACCACATTTCAGCGGTATGCGGATTTGCACGTCGGCAGATGTAAAGCACAAGTAGAGTAAATCCGAAAGCGATAACCATACCGATAAATGGAGCCAGGAAGATAAAAGCGGCAATCTTAAGAATGATATTGAGCTGAATAGCTTCAAAGCCGTTTGCCATGATAGCAGCTCCTGCAAAACCACCTATAAGCGTATGGGAGGAAGAAGACGGAATACCCTTCCACCAGGTAATCAGATTCCATGAAATAGCAGCAATAATGCCCGCCAGGATAATAGGTAGCGTGATGTATTGTTCAACGACTGTCTTTGACACAGTGTTTGCTATGCCAAAGCCACCTATAATGTATTTGGCTATGAAGAACGCAACGAAGTTAAAGAATGCTGCCCACAATACCGCCTGAAAAGGAGTCAGTACTTTAGTCGATACGATGGTAGCGATCGAGTTTGCTGCGTCATGAAAGCCGTTGATATAATCGAATATCAGAGCTAGTATAATGATAGTCACTAATAATTCCATGTGTCTTGGCTTTTATGAATACTTTACGATCAGGTTTTTTAATATTTTCCCTACATGTTCTGCTGCATCGGTTGTCTTTTCCAGCTCATGCATGATCTCTTTAATTTTAATCAGTTCGATACAGTCTTTTTCTTCTTCAAAGAGTTTGGTGATAAAAAGCTCGTATACGTCATCTGCCTGATTTTCTATATCGTGTAATTGGGTACAATAGTTGCGCAATGGCTTTGGATTTTTGCGGAAAGTCTCCAGTTCATCCATGGCTTTACCTATATTGATAGCCTCCTCGTGAATCAGACGGCTCAATTCTTTTCCACTTTCGGAAATAGGGCGGGGATTATAGATAACAATGCGCTTGGCGCTACTGTTGATTCCGTCGATAACATCATCCATGCAGGAAGCCAGATCGTGAATATCTTCACGGTCGAAGGGAGTGATGAATGTCGTACTTAACTCGTCAAAGATTAAATGAGTCAATCTGTCACCTTCACGTTCCATGTCTTTAATTTGTTTGTAGTAATCTGCTCTTTCTGTGGGCAGATCATGTTCCAGACTTTCAACAAGTAGAACGGATGAGGCAGATAAAACATCTGATAACTGCTTCAGTAGAGGAAAGAACTTTGGTTCTTTGGGCGTGAATTTACTAAAAAAAGAATTTTTCATAAATATGAGTACATTAAATTGTTTTTGAGATGTTTAATTTGATGGCCGTTGTTATTAATAAACAAATGAATAAAGTTTTTTATTGCTTCGATCCTAACTTCGCTCGTAATATTTCTATTATTGCAGGCAATATTGAAATAAATATAATAGCGATAATCAAGAGTTTAAGATTTTCCTGTACGAACGGCAGATCGCCAAAAAAGTAGCCTGCATAGCAAAATAAAACTACCCATATGGCTCCACCTATCAGATTGTAGATCATAAAATAATAGTAATGCATTTTTCCCATTCCGGCTACAAATGGAGCAAAAGTGCGGACGATAGGCACAAAGCGGGCGAGAATAATCGTTTTCCCACCATATTTTTTATAAAATTCATGCGTTTTATCAAGATAACTTTGTTTGAATATCCTGGAGTTGGGATTATGAAAAAGTTTGCGTCCGAAAAAATGTCCGATCATGTAGTTGCAGGAGTCACCTAATACGGCTGCTGCAAATAAGATTAAAACAAGAATATGAATATCGATCGGCATACCGGGTAATGCGGAAATGGCTCCTGCAACGAAAAGTAAAGAATCACCAGGAAGAAAGGGAGTGACTACAAGCCCGGTTTCGCAAAATATAATGATGAATAGGAGAGCATATGCCCAAGTATGGTAATCCTGCACTATACTAATCGTGTATTGATCAATGTGGAGAATAAAGTCTAATATAAATTCCATTATATATCAAGTTATTAATATGTAAAAGTGAAATCGTATGCATATTCCCGGCAATGGAAAAGACTCTTCTTGCTTTCTTGCCTTGAATATAAAGAGATAAAATGGGCATGAAGATACACTCATCTCATCCCATAGAAGGAAAAGAGATATTTAAATAAGTATTCGTCCTAGTGTATAGACGTAATATCGATAGGAGAATTTGGTGAGATTTGTGTAGTAGGGGAGACCAGTCCATTTTTCTTTCGGAAATTGATATTTTAAGGAACTTAGTATCCGAATTGTAACGGAAGAAACGTTGAATCTTAGAATTTTGGAAAGAGAAGTGGTACGGGATAAAAGTGAGTTTCCTAAAATACCATCGGCAATGTTGCAATCATATTTTCCATCATATTTCCCTTCTTGGAAGGAGTTGTTTTCTTTACCGGATTGTTTGACTACAGCTTTGGATCGGTAACTCTGTGACTTATTATGGGATTGTATAGTGGTAGTACCGGCCTCTGTCCGGAACTCCTGTAATTCTTTATCGGGCACTAAATTGCATCCCCATATCAGAAATATACCAAATAATATACAGAAAATGTATTTCACCATAACAGTCGCAAATGTAGAAACTATTTTTATAAGAAATACATATTCGAAAGTATAATTAACAATTAGATTTGGGCTCCGGGGAACTGGAATCTAATGGTAATATCTTCTTCTTTATTTGTTCGATATGAGTTTCATCGGAGTATAACTGATTCCGTTTGTTTGTTGCCTGTCGTTTGTTTTTTCAAATCCCAGAGATTCGTAAAACCTGATAGCGTATGTAGATGAGTTTACCGTTATTTCATTTGCCGGACAATCATATTGGGAATAGTCAAATAGTTGCTTGCCTATCCCTTTTCTATGGAATTCCTTTTTGATGAAAAACAAAGAAATGTGTTTGCCCTCATTCTTGGTTCCCATAATACCTATTAGTTTATTCTCTTCGAAAGCTCCATAAATGCAGAGTTCATTCATTAATTTATCGTTGAATATAAAACTTTTGAAACTCTCAAGACCTTCGTCTTCGAAATCATCCTGACCACATTGCAAGTATACTTCTAATGCTAAAGTTGTCGCCTGCTGAAATTCTGCTTTATCTAATTTGCGTATCATAATTAATCATTTGTTGAGAATATAATTTTTGTCTGTCGGGCAAGATACTGATTTTTTTTATTTCAGACAATAGGGTATTTGCAGATTGAACGATCTTATTTATAGAAGCAGGAATTATTTACTTTAAAACTTTATTAAGATGAAAAAGTCAGTTATACTTTTGGTTGGATGGTTATTAGCTTTTCTATGGATAGGGAGTGCTGATATATGGGCGCAGGATGCAGGAGATTATTTCACGATTGTCGGAATGGTGAAGGATAAGCAAAATAAGAGAACACTTGAAAACGTGAATGTATCTGTGCAAGGAAGTAATATCGGTACGGTGACAAATGCAGAGGGAGAGTTTGCTCTGAAAGTCAGGAAAGAAGAAGTGCCGCGAGAGTTGGAAATCTCTCACATAGGCTATATCAATAGTCATGTATCTTTAGATAAGAATAATTCTTCTAAATTGACGGTCTGGATGATACCTCATACTAACCAGTTGAATGAAGTGGTCGTTTATGCCAATAATCCGCGTACAATTATAGAAAAGGCGATTGAGAAGATTCCGGTAAATTATAGTGCCAACCGGAATATGCTTACCAGCTTCTATCGGGAGACTGTGCAGAAAGGGCGCCGTTATATCAGTGTATCGGAAGCTGTACTTGATGTGTCGAAAACAGCATACACCAATCGCACTACGGATTATGATAAACTACAGGTTCTGAAAGGACGCCGTCTGCTAAGTCAGAAAGTTAGTGATACATTGGCAGTAAAGGTTATGGGTGGTCCTAATATATCTGTAGTTTTGGATATCGTAAAGAATAAAGAGGCGCTGCTGGAACCAGAAGAATTGAACAACTATGAGTTCTGGATGGCTGAATCGGCATTGATCGATAACCGGATACAATATGTTATTAATTTCCGTCCGAGAGTTCTTTTACCATATGCGCTGTTTCATGGGAAATTGTATGTAGATTGTGATAAGCTGTCGTTTACACGTATCGAGATGAATCTGGATATGCAGAATAAATCGAAAGCAATTGCTGCTATTCTTCATCAGAAACCATTTGGACTGAGATTCAAACCGCAAGAGTTATCTTTTCTGATAACCTATAAAACGATAGATGGAAGGACTTATCTGAATTATATCCGCAATGATATTCGTTTTAAATGCGACTGGAAACGGAGGCTTTTCTCTACGAGCTATGCAGTAACCTCAGAAATGGTGGTGACAGACCGGAGGGAGAGCCCGTCCGAGATAATTCCGCGGAATAAAGTATTCACCTCCAATCAGATTTTCTATGATAAAGTCGGAAATTACTGGAGTGAAGACTTCTGGGGAAATTATAATATCATAGCACCTACGGAGTCTCTGGAACATGCTGTCGATAAATTGAAAAAGCAATCTAATTAAAATCAGAATTGTTTTCTTATATTTGGGAACAATCGTAAAATGATAGAAGTATGCTGAATGAACTGCTCATACTGACAAAAATAAAGGCAGGTGACATAAAAGCGTTTGAGGAACTATTTCGCTGTTACTATTCTCCCTTGTGTTGGTATGCGGCAAGCATTACCGGACGGATGGAGGTGGCTGAGGAAATTGTTGAGGAACTGTTTTATGTGCTTTGGAAGGATAGGGAACAGTTACAGATTTTCCAGTCTGTAAAAAACTACCTCTACAGGGCGACACGTAATCAGTCAATTCAATACTGTGAACATGAAGAGGTCAAAGAGCGGTATAGAGAGTCTGTGCTGACTGCATCCTCTTCGGAACAGGCGACAGATCCTCATCAGCAGATGGAATATGAAGAACTTCAGAAGCTGATAAATAATACCCTTGAGAAATTGCCGGAACGCAGAATGCAGATATTTAAAATGCACCGGACGGAGGGAAAGAAATATGCGGAAATTGCAGTCCAGCTTTCTCTCTCCGTCAAAACGGTGGAAGCGGAAATGACGAAGACTTTACGAACTTTGCGAAAAGAAATAGAAAATTATATTCAAATGAAATGATGAAAACGGATATTCATAAAATAAAGACGGAGCAGGCTTGGAATCGGTTGTACGACCGATTGGATAAAGATCATCTGCTTGTAGAAGACCATCGGATGCCTAAAATCCCGATGTGGGTACGCTATGGCACTGTAGCGGCGATGGTGGTCGGTTTGGTTTTTAGTACTTTGTATTGGGGATTCGGTCAAAAAGAGGAATTACCTGACTTTATAACACAGGAGAATCAAGATGTTCCTACATTGGTCACGACTCTGGAAGATGGTTCTGTCGTGTTCTTGGCAAAGGAGACTTTTATCCGATATCCGGAACATTTTGTTTCCGACAAACGGGAAGTCAGTTTGCAGGGAGATGCCTTTTTTGATGTGGCAAAGAAGCAGAAGCAACCTTTTTGGATTGATACAAAGGAAGTAAAGATTGAAGTATTGGGTACTGCTTTTAGTGTAAAGAGCGTCGAAGATGCTCCGTTCCGTCTTTCGGTGCAACGGGGAACCGTTAGGGTAACCCTTAAAAAGGGAAATAAAGAATGTTATGTCAAAGCTGGTGAGACAGTGGTATTGCAATCACAGCAACTTTTGCTCAGTTCGACTGAAAATGCCGGAGAGTTGAATCGCTATCTGAAGCATGTCTGTTTTAAAGATGAATCTTTGGGGCATATTCTGAAAGTAATGAATATGAATGCAGGTAGTTCGCAGATACGTGTAGCTTCTCCTGCGCTTGAAAAAAGAAAGCTGACAGTTGAATTTTCCAATGAATCTCCAGAGACTGTGGCTACATTGATAGCCTATGCGCTTAATTTGAAGTGCACACGGCAGGGGGATACATTCATGCTGACAGAATAAATAAAAAAAGTGAGATGAGGCTGGTTTATCGCTATATGGTGATTCTGTGTTTGTTCTTTATCGTACCGGATACGTTGAGAGCTGACGGAGAAGATGTGCTGGAGCGTATGATCAGCCTGCCGAAGATGAAAGGAACGGTCTATTCACTGTTAGGCAATATTTCTCAGCAGTCAGGTTATCTGTTTATCTATGACAGTAAAGTAGTAGATAATGATGTAACGGTGAAGATACGGAAAGGAGAGCGAACCATTCGTCAGGCTATTTATGAGATAACAGGAGATACCAGCCTGGAATTTAAAGTAATAGGGACTCATATTCTGATAACTTCTTCTTCACCGACCAAACAGCAACAGGCGAAACCTTCATCCGTTCACCCTGTAAATCTGATGCTTACCGGAACTTTACTGGATAAGGAAACCGGAATGCCTATTGCTTCTGCATCCGTTGGAGTCCGGAGGACATCTGTGGGGATTGTTACTAATCAGGAAGGAGAGTTCAGACTTTCCTTACCGGATTCTTTGCAAAACGATTCGGTTGTTTTTTCTCATATAGGATATGTTTCACAAACTCTGGAAGTTTCAGTTTTGGCAGGTCGCCATCATATTCTGAGCTTGGAACCAAAGGTTGTTCCTTTACAGGAAGTAGTGGTTCAATGGGTCGATCCTTATAAGCTGCTGAAAGAAATGGGAAGGCAAAGAGAGCAGAACTATTCTCATTCTCCTGTCTACCTGACCACATTTTACCGTGAAGGAGTTTTATTGAAAAATAAGGTTCAGAATCTTACTGAAGCAGTTTTCAAAGTTTATAAGATCGGTTCGCATTCTCCCGTTTCCGATCAGGCGAAGCTGTTGAAGATGAGCCGGCTGAGTAATGTCGAAGCCAAAGACAGCCTGCTTGTAAAGGTGAAGTCCGGCATTCAGGCATGTTTTCAGATGGATATAATGAAGGATATGCCTTCATTCCTGATACCTGACGCAGGTGATAACGGTTATCTGTATACTTCGCAGGGAGTGACATTCATAGACGACCGGTGTGTGAATGTCATACACTTTGCACAAAAGAAGGAGATTATTGAGCCTCTCTACTGTGGAGATTTGTATATTGATGCCGAGACGAATGCCTTGTTACAAGCTCGTTTTGAGGTAGATCCCCAGCGTGTGAAGAAAGCGTCGGAAATGTTTGTAGAAAGGCGCACGCGTGGCATTCGGATAATACCGCAAAAGGTGGTTTATACTATTTCCTACAAACCATGGCAAGGTATCTATTATATTCATCATATCCGTGGAGACCTTTCTTTCAAGGTGAAACGGCGACGGTTGCTGTCTGCTAGTCCGCAGATGCAGATCTGGTTTGAAATGATCACTTGCAAAGTGGATACGGAACAAGTGACTGCATTCCCACGGGCAGAGAGATTACCGACGCGTACTATCTTCTCTGATCTGAATTTTAAATATGATGAAGACTTCTGGAGGGACTTTAATGTGATACCTCTGGAAGAGGAGCTTGGTAAGCTGATTGAAAGAATCTCTTTGAAAATAGAAGAAATCGGCCCTTGATTTGTTTTGCCATTCGCCGGGATTGCTGTAACTTTGCGGCGGTTTAAAAGATTGTAGAATATGGAATTGCCTAAAGATCCGATGGTGCTGTTCAGTGTCATCAATATGAAGTTGCGTGACTGTTATTCTTCGCTAGATGAGCTTTGCGAAGATATGGATGTAAGCAGAGAAGATATTGTCAGTCAGTTGAAAGCTGCAGGTTTTGAATATAGTGCGGAACATAATAAGTTCTGGTGATTTTCAGTCAACTTCGGCTTGTATATAAAGAGTTAACAGCGCCTCCATGGTCTTGAAAAAGATTATGGAGGCGTTTTTTTATTCCTTGTATGCCAATGTCATATTTCCTCTTTTCTATTAATAAATGTAAAATCGGCTCTTGTGCATTTAACTTCGTTCCTTTTCGGCGTTCTAATAACCAAAGCTCAGAAATAATAGATGATAAACGAAGATAAAATCCGAAAAGCTTGTTCCTCAGATCGCGAGCGGGGATTCAGGTTGCTGGTGGACAGTTTTCAGGAACCGATATATAATTATATCCGGAGAATGGTAGTGTCTCACGAAGATGCGGAAGATGTGCTGCAAGAAGTCTTCATTCGTGTATTCCGCCATTTGGATCAGTTCCGGAATGAAAGTTCGCTGAGTACATGGATCTACAGAATTGCAACGAATGAGTGTCTTCGGTTATTGAATAGCCGTAAAGAAGAAGTAATATCAGCGGAAGATGTTCAGGAAGAACTGATGAGTAAACTGAAAGCTTCTGACTATGTCGACTACGAAGATGAACTGGCTGTAAAGTTTCAGGAAGCTATATTGACTTTGCCGGAAAAGCAGCGGATCGTTTTCAACTTGCGCTATTACGATGAACTGGAATATGAAGATATCGCCCGTGTTCTGGATAGTAAGGTTGAGACACTGAAAGTGAATTATCACTATGCGAAAGATAAGATAAAGGAATATATATTAAACAGGTAACATCATGGATAAGGATTTTGATTTTGACAATATTGGTAAGCGGACACCTTATCGCACTCCCGATAACTTTTTTGAGGAGACACAGCGTAAGATATTGGAACGTACGGTTGACGAGCAACGCAAGAAGCGTCGGCTGAAAAGGATTATTCCTACTGTGATTGCTGTAGCAGCAGTATTGGCCGGGATTTTGTTTACGCCGTCTCTCCGCTATATGAATACCGACACACCATCTGCTTCAAATATATTGGCTGTCGATAAAAATAATGTAACTACAGATCCGGTAGATAAATGGATTAAGGAATTGTCAGATGAGGAGTTGGAAGAGCTCGTCAGCTTCTCTGAAAACGATATATTTTTAAACTGAATAACTCAATTAATTATTAAAACGTAAAGATTATGAAGACTAAGTTTATTTATGTAGTGTTGATGGCTTTATTTTTGGGAAGCCAGATGACCCTTTCTGCACAGAATGAAGAAAACAAAGAAAGAAAACAGCGTCCTACACCGGAGCAGATGATGCAGATGCAGACCAATCAGATGGTGAGAGCGCTCATGCTGGATGATGCAACGGCAGCCAAGTTTACTCCGATATACGAGAAGTATCTGAAAGAACTTCGTGAGTGTCGTATGATGAACTTCAAACCCAGAGCGAGAAAAGATGCAGATCAAGGTACGGAAGCCAATACTGCCAAAGAAACTCCAAAACCGGTTATGACAGATGCGGAAATCGCTAAAATGTTGAAAGATCAGTTTGCGCAGAGTCGTAAGATGCTGGACATCCGTGAGAAGTATTATAATGAGTTCAGCAAGATTCTGTCTCAAAAGCAGATCATGAAGATTTATCAGCAGGAAAAGAGCAATATGAATAAATTCAGAAAAGAGTTTGACCGTAGAAAAGGACAGAAACCGGGACAAGGTCACAAACCCGGACAAGACCGCCAGAGACAAAGACAGCATACCCCTCATCAAACTCAAAAGTAGATAATGGATTAGGTATTATTTATTATAGTGTTTTATTTTACTAAAGTCAACACAAATTGGGCATAGGCAGATATATCTATTCTTTTCAGTATCGTTTGATTATTCATTGTGTCTTGTTACTGATAAGTTTTGGCAGCCTATGCACAGTCCGGCAAAGAGAGCTTTGCCGGACGTGTAGTTGATGCTGACTCATGATACATGGTATTCTGCGTCTGAATCTGCTGGAAGGATAAAGCTGATTAAATATTTATCAGTCTGAAACCTCTGCGGGGTATTAATTGTTGTATCCATGCGAAAACAATGAAAACTTTGCTGAATGGAGTTTCGACTGATTAAAAAATTAAAGGACAGAGGACGTTGGCGTATCTTCAAACTCAAATTGATTGATGCGCGGCTTTACTTTGTCAGTATCTTTGTCGGGTTACTGACGGGGCTTATTGCTGTGCCTTATCATTACCTGCTTCAGTTCTTCTTCAATCTTCGCCATGACTTCTTTGATTCTCATCCTAAATGGTATTGGTACCTTCCTCTTTTTCTGTTAATGTGGGGGATTCTTATATTTGTCTCCTGGCTGGTGAAAAAGATGCCGTTGATCACAGGAGGAGGTATTCCACAAACACGTGGAGTTATCAATGGAAGAGTTGCGTATAAACATCCTTTCATTGAGGTGATTGCCAAGTTTGTGGGAGGAATACTTGCGCTAAGCACCGGTTTGTCTTTGGGACGTGAAGGACCTTCGGTGCAGATCGGTTCGTATGTAGGATGTCTGGTTTCTAAATGGGGGAGAGTGCTTGCCGGCGAGCGGAAACAATTGTTGGCGGCGGGTGCCGGTGCCGGGTTGGCGGCTGCTTTTGCTGCTCCGTTGGCTTCCTCATTGCTGGTTATAGAATCTATTGAACGGTTTGATGCGCCAAAGACGGCGATTACTACCTTGCTGGCAGGAGTCGTTGCCGGAGGAGTCGCCAGTTGGCTTTTTCCTATCAATCCGTATTTTCAGATTGATGCGATTGTACCGGGAATGACTTTCTGGTCACAGGTAAAGTTGTTTCTTCTTTTGGCGGCTGTGGTTTCTGTTTTCGGAAAGTTCTTTTCTGTCACTACGCTTCAGGTCAAACATATCTATCCGGCCATCAAGCATCCGGAATACGTAAAAATGCTATATCTGCTCTTTATTGCTTATCTCATCTCTATGGCAGAAGTCAATCTGACAGGAGGTGGGGAACAGTTTCTGTTGGCACAGGCCATGCATCCCGATACCCATATTCTTTGGATTGTCGGTATGATGTTGTTGCATTTTGTATTCAGTACCTTTTCTTTTTCGTCAGGACTGCCGGGAGGAAGTTTCATTCCTACATTAGTGACAGGAGGGCTTTTAGGGCAAATAGTTGCATTGATTCTGGTTCAGCAAGGAGTGATTGCTTATGAAAATATCAGTTATATCATGTTGATCTGTATGTCTGCTTTTCTGGTTGCGGTCATACGTACACCTCTCACCGCTATTGTGCTGATTACTGAGATTACGGGACATCTGGAAGTCTTTTATCCTTCTATTGTAGTGGGAGGACTGACTTACTATTTCACGGAAATGCTTCAGATAAAACCTTTCAATGTGATTTTATATGATGATATGATTAATTCTCCTGCGTTTAAAGAAGAGGCCCGCTACACTTTATCGGTAGAGGTCATGAGCGGTTCTTACCTGGATGGTAAAATCGTGGATGAACTTCGCCTGCCGGAACGTTGCATTATTATTAATGTTCATCGTGACCGGAAAAACTGGCCTCCCAAAGGGCAGAAACTGATGCCGGGGGATCAGGTGCAGATAGAAATGGACTCGCAGGATATCGAGAAACTCTATGAGCCGTTAGTCAGTATGGCGAATATTTATTAAAAAAGAAGTGAAGCGTTTATTCAACGCTTCTCAACCATGCAATTTCTTCTGCCCACTTGCTTTCATCGGGTGTTTCAAGAATAAGTGGCATATTATCGAATCTTGAATCTTTCATTAATCTTTCAAAGAATGCACTCCCGGTCAGTCCCTGGCCTATGTTATCGTGACGGTCAACATGACTGCCTAATTCTTTTTTAGAATCATTCAGGTGCATACCACGCAGATACTCGAAACCTACTTCTTTTTCAAATTCGTCAAAGACTTTATCGTAATCATTCACTATGTCATATCCCGCTGTATATGTATGGCAAGTATCCAGGCAAATACCTACACGGCTTTTATCATTCACCCGGTCGATGATATATCTTAATTGCCAGAATTCACTTCCTAAATTACTGCCTTGTCCCGCAGTATTTTCAATAACGGCCGTTACTCCTTTAGTCTTCTCCAAAGTCAGGTTGATACTTTCTGCAATGAGTGCGAGACAATCCTCTACGGAGATTTTATTCAGATGGCTGCCGGGATGGAAATTGAGAAGTTTCAGTCCTAATTGTTCGCAGCGTTGCATCTCATCTAAAAAGGCAGCTCGACTTTTCTCCAATCCTTCTTCTTCGGGGTGTCCCAAATTAATAAGGTAACTGTCATGCGGTAAAATATAGTCTGTTTGGAAATTGTACTTAGTGCAATTTTCTTTGAAAAGACGGATGTTTTCTTCTGTCAATGGTTTACTCACCCATTGACGTTGATTTTTAGTAAACAGGGCAAAGGCATTTGCTCCAATCTCATGCGCATTGACAGGGGCGAATTCTACGCCGCCGGATGCGCTTACATGTGCTCCAATGTATTTCATCTTTTATTCTATTTAAATTTTATCTGTTGATATAACATTTATGCAGGTTTCAATGTTTGCGTAGAGTACCAACATAGGCAAAGATACAATTTTTTAGTAGTAAACTCAATGCTCATTATGATAAAGGTACAGTGATCTACTGTCTTTTTATATCCCACATCTCAGGTATTAATGGTTGAGTTGTCAGATGTTAATATCTGAGATGTCAACTGTTAATACCTGAAAAGTCAGATATTAATACCTGTCATGGACATTATTAATGCTTGAAATGTGGCATAATAAGCATTGTCACCTTCAATAAAAGACAATAAAAGAAAGGAGCTATTCGTAAGTTTATAATAACCATTGAATAGCTCCATATTGTGTGCCAGAATGGAGAAATTATATCTCAAAATCCGGTAAATAGTCAGTCAGAACCTTATTGACCTGTTTCCCTTGTACTTGATCTGTGATGATAGTCGCACCTTCCTTCTTGCCGGCATCGTATTTCAAAGAAACCTTTTCCGCTTGATGGGTGACGCTGATTGCCGCTTTCCCTTTCTCCGTCAGATTGCAGGTAATAATCCAGTCGCCTACTTGTACGGTATTGCCTTGGCGAACCACTTTCATATCCGCACGGTTATTTCCATGTGTATCCATAACGGTGAGGAAACGGGCAGTTTTACATGGAATGGTAGTAGACGAAAAATGCCAGTGATTGGGATACTTCACAGCTTTTCCCTGGGCATTGGTTACATTCTTCCAGTTGGTTGGAGCGCAGAAGAAGGTATCTACGATGGCCTGTTCCGTCTTTGCCGAACTGAAAAGATGAGCAACAGAGATGCCTTCATCCTTATTCTTTCCCGTAACTTTCACTTCATCAGGAAGTTCCTGCATTTCCATCGGAAGTTCTACCGTATGCAGCAGATAGCTCCATGTGACCGCTTCTTTTCCTTCCAGTTCATCATAAATCACATACACTCCCGTATTGCCTAATTGAATGATGTGCCGACGGAACATCTTCAGTTTGTTCTCATCCCATCCCTTTTCGGGAGTGTACTGCGTGCCGGAAAGTTCACCACGTTTCAACCAGATAGGAGCTGTGATCTTTCCGTAAGCATTGGAAGCGTCTCCCACCATATACGAAATCTTTTCTCCTTCATACCAACGGGGAATCCATCCGTAACCTTCCGTCCCGATAGTCTGAGTCATTCCATTGACCAGAATACTGTTGTGTGCACGGGTGTTTCGATAGGAATACATACAATGGTCATCGGTAAAACCGGTACGATGTCCGCTGCTATAGAAGATCGCCTTGCCGCCATAGAAGGTATTAAATGCATTCTGATTGGCCAATGCGTGCGAAGTTGAACCGTATGGACTGGAACGGAATGACAACATTGCGTTCTTTTCTATATCCCCCAACGAAGTATGCATCGTAGCAATTCCCGTTTCATTAAATACTTTCGTCATCGGCAACTCTGCCAATGAGTGTTCTTCTTTCGGGAGTGCCTTGTCAGTAATGCAGCGATACCAGGTCAGATCACCTGCTTTTCCAAGAAAAGACTTTTTCATGATATCCGGTTCTTTCTCTAGAATGGTACGTGCGTAGGCGGCTGCCCACGGATTATTGCATTCACGTGCTAAAGCATCCGCATAGCCGACCCGTGTCCCGTTCGGTTTCATTTTCGTTTCATGGGAGTTACCGTGTCCCGCAGATTTGGAGAACGGAGGCTGATGATAGATTACATAGAGCACATTGTTGTTATACCAGGGATCGGCAAAGAAATCGAAACCGCTGATACGTGAATAGAAAGCGGGAACTTCGATCAATGTACGAAGGTTGACATGGAAATAAGAGTCACCGTTGTGCCATCCTCCGTCGGTGTTGAGTCCCGGCAGACGGGATACCCATTCGTTATAGCAATAATCTACCCAAGTGGAAGCCATCGGCAATTCACCGTATGTAGCAAAAGCTGCCATATTCAGAATACGGAAAGTCATCTGCCATACATGATTGTCGGCAATACGGTTTTCCAGATGATTCACATATTCATGATAAAACTTATGGGCGTTTTCGCTGATCGTTTCGAGAAGCAACTGTTTTTCGGCAGGCGTTAACAGATTGTACCATGCATCATAAGCGGAAGTACTCATGGACAGAATCGTGGAGCGGTTGAAATCTCCTGCGAAGTACTTACTGTCTTTCCACGAAAGAATTTCGGAAAGACGTTTGATACCTTCTTTGTAGTACACTTCGTCTTTCGTCAGCAGATAAGCGCGTACCATAGCTTCTATGTTCGCTTCTTCGCGGTCTACTATCTTGCGGCTTTCCCGAATCAATGCCGAGCGATATTGTACGATGTTTGTCAATTTGACTACTTGGGTGGTATCGATTTCCTCCTCCAGATGTTTCAATGGATGATTGAGGCATTTCCTTGCTTTCTGAATATAGAGCTGCGCTTCCGGATTATTCTTGTTCCGCTCGATGATCTGATCCCAGTCTTTGGCATCGAGCAGGATACGGGGATGGCTTTGAGAGAACTTCGCCAGCACTTCTTGCAAGGAGGGAGGATTGAACGTACGTGTCTGCTCGTCCACATAGAAATGATAGACGGGCGACCATTCTTCTTTGCCGTCCTTATCAAGGTAGGCGTGCTGCCAATACCATTTCCCTTTTTCAAAGAGTTTGAAAGGATTGAAGAAAGCCCAGTTTCTTTCGGCGGTCATTACTTCCGATTTAAACTCAGGATCACGTGCGATACGGATGCGGTATGTCACTTCCGGTTTGTGATCTTCTTCTTCCACTCCGTCAAGCACAGGTCCGAGGTGGGGGAACTTATCCGGCCACATGAAACGCGGCGGATTGACTGCTATGTGCTGACCGTCTAGTGGAGAAGGTGTTTCGCGGACTTCATGCATCAGCGTCTGCTGACTCAGACGCAGGATGCTTTTCTGCGCATATCCACTATAGGAAAGCATAGCTACAAATAACAGGAAAATATAATATCGTTGTTTCATCATCTTATTTTTTTAAGAGTTCTTTCAGACTGATTGTCTTGTTGTTGATCAGCGGACGTGCCCAGAAACCGATGAAGGTGATATATCCCACAAAGAGCAGGATAGACAGCATACCTGTACGCAAGGACGTAGCATCTGCCAATGTACTCACAATCATCGGCCCGCCTGCTCCACCCACGATAGCCGAACATAAAATTCCGGCAAATGAGCCGTGATGCTGTGAAGCCGAGTTCAGCGCCAATGAGAAGACGATAGAGTACATCATGGAAATACTGAATCCGATAGCAGGAAAGGCGATTAGCGAAACATCCTTGCTTCCGAATAAAGCGGCTAGTAACAGCACTATCGTCAATACCCCCGAAACCTGTAGCAGGCGTTTGCTGTCAATCAGTTTCAGAAGAATCATTCCGACCAGACAGCCTGCCGTCATCAGTCCCCAGAAGTAGCTGACTGCCTGCGCACCTTCCGCCTGCGGGTTTACACCGTGATATTGTTCGAGGAAGGTACTCATGAAGATAGAGGTTCCTTGTTCCGTACTGACATAGCAGAAGATTCCCAGAAAGAACAACCATACATATTTCTGCTTGAACAGGGCGAGGTAGGAATCTTTCGATCCGCTTTTCTCATCTTCTTTCAGTTCAATCTTCGGGAAATGCGAAACACCGACGGCAATCAGCATCACCAGCAACAATAAGGTAAATACCCAGTAGAGAGATACCCAAGGCATATCTTGTGGCGTCATATCCGCCAGCAAGTCAAGGATAAGGCTTTTTCCTGCTGTATAAGTGGCAGGATCAAGTTCCCGAATCAGATAAGTATATGCCAGCGGGCTTAGGAAGGAGGCGATACCGAACATAAATTGTGCCAGTTCAGCGATGAAAGCATAGTTTTCTTCTCCTCCTACAGTACGTTGGAGCGGATTCAGCACGGTTTGCAGCATTGCCATTCCCAGACCGATGATGAAAGATGAAGCTAGCAACATCGGATAAGTATGCATACAGGCGAACAGGATGGTTCCGATAAACGGCATCAGGAATCCACAGAACAAGACAGGCTTTTCACCGAAACGGTCGATCAGTAGTCCGGCAGGGATGGACATAATGGCGTAAGCCAGAAAGAAGGAAGTCGGGATAAACCCCGCCATCGCAAGATCGCTCAGATTGAAATTGTGGATAATGTCCGGAATAAGCGGTCCCAGAATATTGGTAATAAACGAGATAGTGAACCAGAACGCCATAATTAGCGCCAGCATTCCTAGATTTTTCTTCATAATCTTAAATAAGTTGAGAAGGTTTTCTGCTCTTCATTTAATTCGGTTTTCTATTTAAAAAGAGGGAGGCGGCACCGATACTTCCGGCTTTGTTGCCTAAAGAGGCTGCCATGATTTCCGTGTTCACGGCACAGTCGGGGATGGCATAGCGAAGGGCTTTCTCACTTACTTTCTGAATATAAAAGTCTCCGGCTTCGGACAGTCCTCCGCCGATAACGACTCTTTGAGGGCTGAAGATATTAATAAATCCGGCAATGCCGTGACCGAGGAAATCACAATGTTCGTTCAGCGACTCAGCCGCAATCTTATCTCCTTGTTTATAGAGACGGACGATCAATTCTCCGTTTATTTCTTCATTCGGATAAGAGATGCCGGCTTCGGCTATCCGTTTGCTGAAACGACGGACCAGTGCGGCAGTGGAAGCATAATGTTCAAGGCATCCTATTGAACCGCAGGCGCAAGGTTCACCATTAGCTATCAAGGGGACATGTCCCAATTCAGTACCTCTATTGGCGTATCCGTTAAACAGTTTGCCGTCAATTATGACTGCGCCACCGATACCGGTTCCTACAGTCAGAAAGACCACATGAGTGGCTCCGTTTCCGGCTCCGTACATCGTTTCGCCGAGTCCCATCAGATTAGCGTCATTTCCCAGTTGGGTAGGAAGTCCGGTCTCTTTTTCCATCCGGTCTGCCAGTTTCAGATTTTCCCAGCCTTGAATATTCTCCGCACCTCCCAATACGATACGATTCGTACAATCGACAATTCCCGGTGTCCCTATCCCGATACCGGCTATCGTATATTCCTTTGCTTCGGCAAAGGTTTTCACTTCATTGACTGCCTTGACTAATTGCCCGATGACAGCTTCGGCTGATACGTCGGCATTCGACGGTAGCTTCCCTTGAAAGTGAAATACGCCATTATTATCAATAAGAGCGTATTTCACAGAAGTCCCGCCAAGATCAATTCCTATAGCGTATTCTTTTTCCATATAACTAGGTATGTTTTAAATTCGTTTATACTGTGCCATGCTTGTGCCACCGTATTGGCACGCTTGTGCCAAAGGCTTGGCATAGCAGTGCCAACAGCTTGACACAACTGTGCCAACGGCTTGGCACAAGCAAAGCAACTGTTTTCTTTCATATACCAGTTTATACTCTTTCTGCCCAGATAGGTGAACTCCATGCCCATTGCCCGTCACGCTGGCGAACACGCACGTAGTAGTAATCTGTATCACGCTGAGGCTCTTTATCTTCCATATAGTGTTCCACAGTGAAACAGCTTTCGGGCATAGCACGATTGAAGAGAATCGCTTCGCTCAGCCAGCCGATCATGAAGTGCGAACGTGAGCCTTCGAGCAATTCGCCCAATGTGTGTTCAAACTTCTTGCCGTTGAAATCAGCAATCACTTTTCCGTCTTTCGGCATCTCTACTTCGAGGATGACAGCTTGCATGGCAGCGGTAGTCGTATTCGGATTCTTGCTGCTGTACATATCCAGTTCGGTTTCTTTTTCGTCTGCGGATACAATGCGGTTTACGTGAGTATGGAATTCTGTTTCCCCTTCTTGCGGAGAAGTGAAGGCTGCACCGCGGAAACATGGAGTGACGCTCAGAATGCGTCCTTTGTCTACAGACAATTTACCTTGCCAGTGTACATACTGCTCTTCACGGTTCCATCCGAAATCTACTTTCACTTTGCAGCGGACAGTATCACCTTCGGGGGCAACCGGAGTCAACGGACCATTCATGCGGGCCAGAATCTGACCGTTCTTGACGATATCCACATAGTCGATGCAACTTTCTCCGGTAACATTCAGATAAATGCGGCGGCTGTTGCCACGCACTACGTCACCCATGAAAGCATCGTTGAGGCGGAAGTCAATCAAAATCTTATCGCCGGTTGCGGCGCATACGTGGCGGGTCCGAAGTGCTTCCCATATAGCGTCGCGGGTTAATGACGGAGCCAGTACACCGATACGGCCGTCACCATAACTGCCCGGATAACCCGAATGTTGGTCGGTAGAAGCCATAATACCGAATTTATTACCCAGTTCCAGACCATATTGAATGGTTCCTTCCCATTGGCGGGGGCCCATATCGTGCAAGTATGGATAGTCGCCCTGATCGCTTTCAGCCAGACCGTGACGAGAATACATTTCTACGAACGGGGTCTGGTCTCCTTCGGTAAAGCATTTCCAGTTATAGCCGCGATAACCACCCTGATAGCCCATATGGTGCGGAGTGATGAATACTTTGTGTCCTTTGGCCTTTTGTTTCCAGTCTTCGATGGAAGTGCATTCTACAAGCGGTGCATCGAGATCGTAGTTCAAGGCAACATGGTCGCCATGTTCCATGCTGTGTGCTTCATATCCAACGAAAGTGAGGAATTCTCCTTCTTTATTATATTCGTTTGTCATGGCTACGTACTTCTCATATCCGCCTTCGCGCAAACGTTTGAAAGCACCGGTATGGTAGTCGATTACCCATTTCAGGCGTGGATCGTCTGCTCCGGGGATATCCGGCCACATGGCGTGGGGTGTTACACTTACAAAATCCAACTGTCCTTTCGCTGCTTCAAAAGCATCGCGCATATCGCCGTGTCCGTATGTGATGTTACAATGGTTGTGCAGGTCTCCCCAGTACATTTTGAGGTCACTTGCCGATGGCATTTTCTTTTTGGCTTCTTTACTTCCTGCCGCACAAGAGCCGAGCAGGCTGCCGGATGCTGCCAGTCCTAAAAAAGACCAGCCAGTATTCTTTATAAAATTTCTTCTGTCCATGATATGATTGTTTTGGGTTATTTATCGATTTTCCATCAGTCTTCTGTCTCCTTTGAAAAGCACTGTCTCTTTTTCATCGGGATCATTGTCTTTATATTGTTTCTGAGTTTCTTCAAGTAGTTGCATCAACTCTTTTTGTTTCTTAGCATATTCCGCTTTTCCGAAGATATTGTTCATTTCTCTCGGATCGGCTTTCATGTCATACATTTCCCATTCGTCAATGTCGTTGTAGAAATGAATCAGTTTGAAGTCCTGCGTGCGAATGCCGTAATGACGTTTAACGGAGTGTTCTGCCGGATATTCATAATAATGATAGTAGGCTGCTTTACGCCAGTCGGCAGGAGTCTTGCCTTCGTTTTCCAATACTGGTTTCAGTGATGCTCCCTGAATATCAGATGGCACTTCTACACCGGCAAAGTCAAGGAAAGTGGGGGCGAAGTCTACGTTCATGCTAATGGCGTTGCTGGTGCTTCCGGCTTTAATGGCCTTCGGATAACGGATGATAAGCGGCATACGCTGACATTCTTCGTACATGAATCGTTTGTCAAACCAGCCGTGTTCACCCAGAAAGAATCCTTGGTCGGAAGTATAGACAATAATGGTATTGTCCAGTTCGCCGATCTTTTCGAGATAATTCAGCAGACGACCGATATTCTCGTCTACAGCCAGAACGGTAGCCAGATAATCGCGCATATATTGCTGGTATTTCCAGCTGATTAATGCCTTGCCTTTCAGGTCGCCTTTGCGGTATTCGGCAATGCGCTGTGCATAGGCGGAATCCCATTTGTCCTGTACTTCTACAGGCATGCGCTTATAAACGCTATACAGGCGGTTTGTCGTATCTTTCAGCATTTCTTCGCGAGTGAGCAGTTTTAAGTCCCAGTCATTCGTCAGCGTATGCTCGATCGACATATCTTGTTCCCGTGCCGCTTTCCCGCGTCCTTCGTAGTCATCGAACAGGTTTGCGGGTTCGGGGAAAATAGTATTGTTGAATATACCCAGATGGCGGGGGGCGGGCATCCAGTTACGGTGGGGAGCTTTCTGATGATACATCATGCAGAAAGGTTTGTTTTTGTCGCGGTTTTCGAGGAAATCGATTGCCTTGTCGGTGATAATATCCGTTGCATATCCTTTTTCTACGATGTGCTTTCCGTCTTCCCAGAAGTCAGGGTCGTAGTAGTCGCCCTGCTCATGCTGGCCGCTGAGTATGCTCCAGTGGTCAAATCCCTGCGGTTCGCTGATAAGATGCCATTTACCGATCATGGCAGTCTGATAACCGGCTTGTTGAAGTAGTTTCGGGAATGTCTGCTGATCACCGTTGAAGGTGCTTGCATTATCGGTAAAGCCGTTCTCATGGCTGAATTTTCCGGTGAGGATGCAGGCACGTGAAGGACCGGAAAGGGCATTGACTGCATAACAATTGTCAAAACGGATACCCTCATTGGCTATACGATCCATATTGGGAGTCTGGATGAGGTTGCCACCATAGCAGGACATAGCTTGGGTGGTATGGTCGTCGGTCATCATGAAGATGATGTTCGGACGTTTGGTTTCTTCTTTTTTCTGGTTGGCACAGGAAGCGAGGCTTAGTGCAGCCAATGGAAGCAGTAAGGTAGAGGGATTGCTTTTCATGATAGAAATAACATCTGATGATAAAAAATGACCAGTGAGGAGCCGAGGCCTTTTCCGTAGCGGGCATATATCCGCATGGAAATCTGGTCTCAGTGCCTCGCTGGTCACTGGATTATAATTTATATTTTAATGACTGTTTCTTGCCGTTTACTTTCACTTCTATTTCCAGTCCGTTTTCATCGAACGTTTTGTTCTTGAACTTAGCGTCAAATTTAGGGGCATCTGCGCTCTTCTTGACTGGGTAAATAACTGTGATGTAACGTACCGCATTCTCATTGTCTTTCTTTACGTTGAATGAAACATTCATACGTTTGTAGCGCTTGCGATATGCAGTAGAACACCATCCCGGCTCTTTTTTCATGCTCATGCCTTCAGGGCCGAAGCATTGAAGTTTCATGTTGCTTCCATCCTCGAATTGAGTCAGGAATGTCATGTCTTCGCGGCTGTTGGCTATCTCACCTTTCGGCATCTGATAGTGCAGGTTGACAGAACCTTTGGCGCTGCCTGATACTTCATCTACAATGACAAAGTAGGTATTGTCTACGAAGAAGACCGAACGGCGGTGCTTGAAGTTCTTGTAGCTTGGGTTTTCTGTAACCAATGTCTGGATATTGCCTTCCGGCTGCCACAGTTTAGTAACAGATTCGGTTGTTTCCAGATTTTTATTGTCCAGAGTCACGGTGTTGTGTACGGAAGTCTGACGGTGCCAGTTGCGTTGTTCCATCACTTCGCCTTCACCTGCATATACATACGAACCGGAGTCGGGGAACAGGTTCTTGCCGTTAAACCACATTTCGAAAGTACCGTTATCCGGCTGACAATGCCAGAAACCTTTCGGACCGGCTTTTACTACCATTTGTGTAGCATCCATTCCCCAGGAATTGCGGAATACAAAGAAACCTGACTTCAGGAAACCTTTCGACATATAATCAGGTAATGCACCCTCTTTGCCGTCTGTTGCCAAATACTTGATAGTTTCGTTTTTTGGGAACAGTTTGCTCCATTCACGATAGTTCTTCAGCATTTCTTTTTTTTCCGTGATTTTAGCATCACTGAAACATGGATTTGTGTAATCCGGGAAAGAAATATTAGCATAGAACATGATCATCTTTTCGATGGTATCCAGATATTCCTGTGGAAATTCATTACGGAATCCGTTAACATCTGCAATACCCAGTGCCTTGCAGAAGATATTGATAGCAGCAAGGTGGTAATGCGGGTCAAGTTCAAACTGACCGCCATCGTTGTAAACCTGTACGTTTATTTCACGGTTCAGAATGTCAATACCACTTTTTCTCCAGGCCGGAGCTTCTTTAAATTCCGGGAAGAATGCACCTGCATAAATCATACGCTGAGCTTCGAACAACAAGTGATTACCCTGATCAGAGTAATTAGCCAGAATATGTACGGCATGTTTATGATAGTTCACCAGAAATTCAGTCAGGAAATCCGGAGTGAAAGAAGGAGAGGGGAGGAACAACTGGAACTGTGTAGTCTGATCCTGCAGACGATTACTTACTTCCAGCGGACGCCATGCGAAACGTACATTTTCCACTTCGCCTTTAATCTTACCGTCACTTACCAGTTCATATTCTTTCTTGTCCATCTTCACCAACGGATTCTTTTTGATCCAGTCGATGTATTGGTATGCCCATTCTTTGGCATATTTCTCGTCACCCGATACACGGTATGCTTTACCCATCGGAGTAAACCATTTATGACGGTGCAACTGCCAGCGGAGTTCATTGTCTTTCACCGGCCAGTATTGCCAGTTGATATCTTCTCCGTAGTTGTAAGAAGGCTGGTAACCTTTGTGAACAAAGAATGTATGTTTCAATCCGTCGTCCGCCCATTGCTGTTCTTCTTTGCCGATAGTGATCTTTTTCAGATTAATATCCGGAGTCTTCACATTCGTACGTGCACGGTAGTAGTCGAGCAGTGCTTTTGCGGCATCCTCATCTTTGCCTTCCTGATGTAAGGCTTTTACTTTCTCCAATCCGGGGTAGTCCAGGTTGAGAAGCGAGAATACCTCGCTTTTCAACTCTTGGGCATAACCTTTGCCTACGAAACAAGCAAATGTCAGCAGGACGATATATTTCAGAGTTTTATTCATGATATCATTTATTATTCTGCAAATTACAATTTAGATTTGAATTTTCTCAGCTATGTTACTCAATAACTTTCACCTCTCCATTCTCCAATCTCAACTTCTTCAAGTCCATGAATCTCTTCAATGCTTCCAAATAGTAGTAGTCAGCATAATTCAGCGGAGTATCGATTTCAGAACCGTTAGGCAATGATCCGACAGAGTGCATTAAGATGAATCCCTGGTTTTCGCCGACTTTGGCAAGGTATGCGTCGCTTGAAAGGCTTTTCAGAATTTTTTCTGCATAATCCAGATATTTCTTTCCGTTGGGTACCATTGTGCTAAGTTCAATGAATCCTGCGGCTGTTACAGCAGCAGCCGAAGCATCGCGTGGAGTCTCTTCGGTGACAGGAGCATCGTAGTCCCAGTAAGGAATTGCATCGTCTGTTTTCACGCGCTCCATGATCATGTCGGCTATGTTTACGGCAAAGTTCAGGAAGGTAGTGTCATTTGTTTCGCGGTAGCAGGAAGTGTATCCGTATACAGCCCAAGCCTGTCCGCGCGACCATGAAGAATCGTCGTTTTTACCCTGGTGAGTCTGTTTGCGTTCTACTGTGCCGTCGTTGTTATAGCTTACTACATGCCAGCAAGTATAGTCAGGACGGAAATGATTTTTCATCGTAGTGATGGCATGCTTGATAGCGACATCCTTGTATTTGTTGTCGCCTGTCCATTTGCTTACAGTGAACAGAAGGTCCAGATTCATCATGTTATCGATGATTACCGGGAAGTTCCAGCTGCCAAAGTCCCATGAACGGATGGCTCCGATTGAATCGTTGAAACGTCCGCTCAGGTTATCGGCAGTTTCTTTCATGACAGCTTTGATGGTATCGTTAGGAGCCAGACGCTCAGCGTTTCCGTAGCTGCAGTTGATCATAAATCCCAAATCATGTGTACCTTTATAATAGCGTACCGGATTCAGCAGGTTTGTATATTGAATGGCATCCGCTTTCAGTGTATCATTTCCGGTCAGTTCGTATGCGTACCACAGTGATCCGGGGAAGAAACCGCTTGTCCAGTCGTATACTACACATAAACGACGTTTGCCCATTTGTTCGGCAGTAGGTTGCGGACGAAGTGAATCCTGAAAAGTGGAAGGATCTCTTTCTAATTGGCGGCAGAGGAAATCCATGTCATATCCAGTGCGGATTGAACGTGGAAGCTTACCGGTTCCGTCAATTTCTTCTGCTGTAAGTTGTAACTGGGCAGAAGCTACATCCAGCCCTTTCTTAATCCAACTGTAGTCTTCCTTTGGAGTTGTCTGGCACGATGCAAGTGCAATGGCAACCGAAGCAAAGAGAACAAGTTTCTTTTTCATGTTATTCATTTTAAGTGATTGTTTTTAGAAGTTTTGTAACTGATGCAAAAGTAGATGAATGGGTTTAAATTATGTGATAGGATTGTTTAAAAGGCATTCAATACCTGCTTTTCTAGTTTTGAATTTGTCGAAAATGATTTTAATATTCTCCAATATGCCGTGTCACGGGCATATTGGAGAGAGTTTTATTCAGTTACCATTTGGGATTTTGATTAAATTGGATGCACAAGTCCATGTCTCGTTGTGGAATAGGGAACAGCTCATGTTTGCCTTCTTCTGTATAAGTGGCTACTGAATAATTTGGTGATCCTGTACCTTCCCACCAATAACCTAATTCTTTAGCGGTCGCTTGCACTGTTTTATAATAAATACCCCAACGGATTAGGTCTTGACGACGGTGTCCTTCAAATGATAATTCATAACTGCGTTCTTTGCGGACTGCTTCACGAAAACTTGTTTCATCGAGTCCTTGTGGCAGATCGCATGCGCTTGTGTTACTTGGATTGCCATAACCGCGGCGACGTACGGCATTGATTGCATTATATGCCTCAGCATCGGGACCATGTTTCCATTCGTTTAATGCTTCTGCATAAAGCAATAATACGTCTGCATAGCGTAAGAAATACCAGTTCACATTAGATTTATCATTGTTGATGAAACTATTTGTTGTTACATACTTCTGAATATCCCATTTTGCAGGAGTATAGTTTTGCTTATTTTTCTGAGCTTTAGTAGGATCAGCATCTTTCTCTGCTGCACTTTCATCTGTATCACTGGCACCGGCTACCCAAAGAGATTTTTTTGTGTCAGTATATTGGTAGTTGGCTATAGATAAATCACGACGGATATCCGATACATCTTCTCTCCAGTCAAGCACAAATGTATGAACTACTTTTACGTTAGCTGCACAACTTCCGCGTACACCTGCAATAGCGGTTGTTTTAACTCCGTTCCACTTACCGATACGTCCTACCGGATCACTGTTGCCTGATACTGTCGGTGAGTAAAATGATATTTCAATCAAACTTTCAGTCGGGTCCCAAGTGCCATTACAGGTATTCTTCCATAGTTGTTCGTAATCTTTCAACAGTCCATGTTTGCCGGATTCTACCAAAATGCGTGCGGTTTTTGCAGCAGCTTCCCATTTGGATTCATCCTTTACCGGATAGCCAGCCCAGGTAGCATAAACTTTGGTCAATAAGCCTAATGCTGCTCCTTTTGAGAAACGATAGTCGTTGCTTTCGCGATATTGGTCATCTGTCGCGTATGGTAAAATGTCACAAGCGTACAACAAGTCGTCTTCTATGTATTCGTATACCTTTTCTGGAGCTGATTGTACATATGTAGCCGGATTCTGATTTGACATCTGAGTACTTGTCATTAAGACAACATTTCCAAATCGGCGTACTAATTCAAAGTAGAACATACCTCTTAAAGCTCTCGCTTCCGCAATGTATAAGGTGGCGAGTTTTTTGTCAGTTGTAGTATATGATCCTATTTTATTTGAGATACGTTCCAGAAAATCATTTGCTCTGTAAATACCGGTATAAAGTGCTGCCCATGTTTGCTGTACTTCAGACTGAGTGGTTGGGAATGAGTTTGTCGGAATGATACGGAAATTTTCATTACCGCTACCTTCCACTTGTGAAATATCCGTTCCCAGGTTAAAGAGTATGGATAAGTAATATCCATACATGGCATCTAAAGTGTTTGTACGATAAACTCCAAGCAATACGTCTTTTGCTTCCTCCGCATTGTTCATGTAGTTTTTCTTTTCTACTTCAGTTCTGGTTTCTTCCTCAAGTGAACAAGAAAAAGGAAGCAAACACATTACCGACATTGCTATATAGTATATTATTTTTTTCATGTGATATGTTTTATGAATTAGAATTGAAGATCGATACCAAATGTAAATACTCTACTTTTTGGATAAGCACCCCAGTCCAGTCCCGGAGTCATCGGGGTATTGCTTGCGCTGTTTACTTCCGGGTCATAGCCGCTATATCCGCTTACGCAGAACAGATTCTGACCGGTTGCATACAAACGGAGTCTGGATACATGAAATTTACGAGTCCATTTGTGCGGCAAAGTGTATCCTAAAGTTACATTCTTCAGACGTAAGAATGATCCGTCTTCTATAAAGCGGGAATATACATCATTTACAATATATCCATCCTGTGAAGGAACCAGGTTGGAAGTATTTGTCGGGCTCCAACGGTCAGCTACTTCAGCCAGCATATTTCTACGTCCGTTTCTGGATTGTGTAGAATATAGACGAGTTGCATTATATATGTCATTGCCATAGTTGAACTGAAGCATGAAGCTGAAGTCGATACCTTTATAGTCAAATGTATTTGTAATACCACCAAACCATTTGGGCATAGCGTTACCAATTACCGTGCGGTCATTGGTCGTGATTATGCCGTCGCCATCTTGGTCTTTATATTTAACTACTCCAGGTTTCACAGTGCCATATCGTGCATTGTTTGTAACACCTTCTTTCAATATCAGTTGATTGTCTGGCGTAGTATAGAAGTCAGAACTTTGATAAACTCCGTCGAATTCATATCCATAAATCAAGCCGAGTGATTGGCCTACAGTAGCAATATAATCATAAGCAGTAAAGTTGCTGTCGAATCCGGAGCGGGCGTACATCGATTCAACGCCTGAAGCTAATCCTTTTAATGTGTTTTTGATAAATGAAATATTGAAGTTGGTTTGCCAACTGAAATCACGTGTCTGAATATTAGTCGAATTTAAGCTTAGTTCAATACCCTTGTTCTGAATCTTACCGATGTTTTGCATCTGTGAATCAAATCCGGTAACATGGGCAAGTGACTGTGCTAATAATAAGTCTTTAGTGTTTTTGACAAAGAAGTCGGCAGTAACATTTAATCTGTTGTCAAGAAAACCTAAGTCAACACCCAAGTTGATAGTGCTTGAACCTTCCCACTTCAAATTAGCGTTTTTCAGTTGTTTAGGAGTCAATACAGTTACCGTATTGTTGCCTACGCCATATTTACTAGCTTCGTAAAGATCCATAGAAAGGTAGTTGGAGATACGGTCATTGCCTACAATACCCCAACCCAAGCGAACTTTGAAGTTAGATACCCAATCAACATCTTTCATGAATGCTTCCTCGGAAACACGCCATGCGGCAGAAAATGAAGGGAAGAATCCCCATTTATTTTTGTTAGAGAAAACAGTAGAGCCATCAGCACGAACTGTTGCCGTCAGTAAATAACGGTTATCGTAGTTATAATTTCCACGTGCAAAGAATGATAGCAACATTTTTTCGCTATAGCTGCTTTCTACTTTACTAGGTGTTGCACCCAGACCAAGGTAATCATTTCCTAAGTTATCGAATGGGAAATCCATTGCTTCGCCTAGTAAATATTCAGTGCTTCTGAAAGAAACTTCATGCCCTAACATAACATCGTAGTTGTGTTTCTTAACCTTCTGTTTCCAAGTCAGATTATTGAAGTTCGTCCAACGTACGTCGCGTCCCATTTGTGTACGTCCATAAGGCTTCTGACCGTTACGATAAGCCTCCTTGGAACCATCTTTGTAGAAAATATTTGTACGGTTATTAGTGGTGTTATAGGTTCCGGCAGTTTTAAATGTCAATCCTTTAATAATCTGCCAGCTTATCGAACCATTACCAGACCACATTTCGGCGCGTTTGGTATTTGTTACTGATTCAGTTTGTTTCACTGGATTCACTTGTGCCAAGCTTTCGCCAGATTCGAGCATTTCAGGGTCAATAGCTGAATCAAGAAGCTCATCATCAGTCAGCTTTAATCCCCCAGTAGGACGGGCACTTAAAATCTGCGCTAACATATTGAAACGACCGGAGTCTGCGGATGTACCTACACCTTTACGGTTAGTCAGTGCATAATTGACGGTGATATTGAAAGACAAACTTTTACTTAACTTTTGGTCAAGGCGAAACTTTCCTGTGGTTTTATCGAAACCACTGTTCTTGAAAATACCGTTTTCAATATAGCGTGAGAATGATGCGTTGTATTTAGAATCATCTGTACCTCCCATGATTGACAAACTATGGTCTTGTGACCAGGTAGGATTGAATGTTTCATCCTGCCAGTTAACACCTTTAACACCCATATAGTCATCAAGTGACTGATAACGGTAGGGAATATCATTATCGTCATTTCCCGGCTTGAAGTAGGAGTCTGAATATTTTGAATTAACTTCTCCTTGTAACTTAACAAATTCGTATGGGGAAAGAACGTCTAGCTTTTTAGATATTTTACGATAACTGGCTGAACCATTGTAGGTAATTGTCGGTCTTCCAGTTTTACCGGATTTGGTCGTGATTAATACCACGCCATTAGCGGCACGCGCACCATAGATAGCGGAAGAAGAAGCATCTTTTAAAACTTCAATAGATTCGATATCAGAGTTTGACAAATAGTCGATATCGTCTACTTCAAAACCATCGACAATATAAAGTGGAGAAGAATCTCCTGTCAATGTGCCGACACCACGAATATTGATGCTGAAGCCAGCGCCTGGAGTACCGTCAGTTGATGTGATTTGCACACCGGCAATCTGACCTCCTAATGCGCCTGCTACAGAACTTGTCTTGAAGCCTTCTACATCTTTGGCGGCGATAGAAGCTACAGAACCTGTCAGGTCACTACGTTTCATAGTACCATAACCTACTACGACCACTTCATCTAGTGTCTGATTGTCAGGAATCATCTTTACGTTAAGCGGCGATTGGCCTGTGAATTTAATTTCCTGTGTCTTATATCCAATATATGAGAATGTAATAACCGCACCTTTATTAGCTTTGATTGTGTAATTTCCATCAAAGTCGGTTATACTTCCCGTTGCGGTTCCCTTAACCTGAACAGTTGCTCCGATGAGAGGAGTATCTGTTTCATCTACAATAACACCTTTTACAGTAGCGTTCTGGGCATGTAAGCTGATCGACATGATCAGTGCCAAGAGGGTGAACAACCCTCTTGCGCTAATTGATTTTATTATATTTGTATAGTACATAACGTGTATTTTTGCATGTATTTATTAGAACTTAGTATCAAACCAAATAAATATCGGAGAAACCCGTGCCCCGCTTGTTGCAGCTTGTGGATCTTTTCCGGTGATGTCATAGGTTATCTGACCAATCATGGCCCCGTTAGCGTAGCCGTCTTTGTTGCGCCACAGATTTGGGTTAATGTGTACTTTGAAGTCTGTTTGGTCAATGTAACCTAACGCTTTGCTTAAATTAGTAGTGTTTTCAAAGTAAGACATCGGTTTTCTGGATGTACCGGCTGTCGCATCATAAGAATTCCACATTTCCGATAAGAAGTTATCTACTTTTTGTGCCAATGCCCCACTTATATGTGAATCCGGACCAGCTATATTATAGTAGAAGAAGTCACGGCGATAGTCTAATCTGAATGTAGATTTATCTATACCTGCTCCTAAACTTGGAGCTATTGACTCACCACCTCTTGCCGGATTTACCTGGAAGACAAACGGAGTATACTCTAATTGTACATTACTGTCTGAAATCATTGAGAAATGGAAAAATACAGGTTGTTTTACAGAAACTGCCGTTTTTCCTTCTCCGGCTGTTGCGGTAACCATTACCATGCCACATTGTCCTTGTTTTAATCCGGTTATTGTAATCTGTCCGGTAGATTCATTAATAGTCGCTTTTGTATTATTGGGATTATGTTTCAATTCTACTTCCCACTTTAGTGAAGACAAACCATCTTTGGCATCTGTTGCTGTTGGAACCGGTTTTACAGAGTTAAGTTTACCGCCTGCCTCAATTCTGAATTGATCGGCATAGTTTTCAATAGGAGTTAATCCGAGGTTATTTCCGTAGCGGAAATAAGTAAAATAGTTCGGATTTGCTGTGATTGTTAATGTAAATGTAGCAGTCTCTGAACCTTTGGTATTGGTAGCCATAACCTGAACTGTATATTGCCCGACAGGAATCTTGTTTCCCTTCTTAATGGCGATGTTTCCATCCAGATCAAGAGCTAATTCACCTTGAAGGTCAGTTGGCAGATTTACAAATTCATATTTCACTTCATCACCTTTGAAATTCTCATTTTTGTTAATGTCGATTTCTACAGCTTGTACATCGTTTACATCAGCGTATCCGAAGTTAGCTATCGGTTCTATAAATTCAACTGTATTTAGTGTGAATACATTCTCGAATACTACGCCTTCTGGAGAAAATTCATTGATAGCCTTCACACTGATTTGATATTTTTCTCCATCCTTGAATCCATGATGAGCCGCTACAGACAATACGCCCGTTGTCGGATCAATTGTGATTTTATCCGTATTCGGACTAACTGAACTGATACTGTATACAAGCCCTTCCGCAGAACCTTTTAATGCGGGAATATTACTTTGGAAAGTGGTCTCAGGACTACGCTCTCCTTCTTCCTCTATTTTTCCTTCATCAGGAGTGTATATTAATGAAAGTGGGCGGGAAGTTACATTGATTTCCAACGCATTCTCGAAAATTCCTTTTTCAGGATCCTCTCCAGTTGCGGCAGTTGTCAGTTTGAATGATAGGATGTACTTACCAGGCTGAATGTTTTGATTTCCTTTGATGATGGAAATTTCACCTTTATCTGATACAGCAAAGTAGTCTTCGGGACTTTCTACTGCAACTCCATTCCACATTGCAGAAGCAATGGTGTAGTTTGAAATAGAAATATGATTTCCTTCAGTTCTAATTTGAGAGGTGGGCAGTTCATTGCTGCTTTCTGTGTCGATAATATCTGCATATTCTACCTGTAGTTTCTCCGGATCTGTTTTGATTCCATCAGGCACAGGTTTCATCATGTTGATTTCCACAATGTCGGTATATTCATATCTGTTATTGTTGGAATAACATGCGACAGATAGTTTGTATAGTCCGACAGGAGTATTGCTTGTACTATTTAAAGTAATTTTTCCTGTTTCCGAATCAATGGCGAAGATGCTATCGGAAAACGGTTCTCCATCAAGAGTGATTCTGGTAATGGCAAAATTGTATGGAGTGCCGCCTTTGTAAGTCGGGCTACTGATAACTCCTGTCATAGATGGACCGATATCAGTCATTCCTGTATAATAAATAGTAAACTTCGTAGAGTCAGTAGTTTCTGTATCCGAACAGGAACTATTGACTATTGTCACTGCAATTACTATGAGGACTCCTAGTAATCTTGAAGTAATGTTTAGTAATTTAGATCTCATATTTTAAGAGTTATTAGTTTATAAGGTATAAGATAATGTATGTGTCTCTCCATTCACACTTACTTCTACAGAAGCGCTGTTTTCGGAATATCCGCTATCTATGAATTTGGCTGAGATACTGGACGTATCAGTACTTCCATTGACTGGAAGAATAACTGTAATGTAACGTGCGGTTTCATCAGCACTCTTATTCATATCGATGGTATAAGATTGACGTGTGTTGTAAGCCCCGTCTACGAGATAGGCTATACGCCCCGTGAATGGAGAACAGGTTACTGCTTTATTGGCAAAAGTGCGGACTATAATGTTATTATTATTGCTGAATGCTGTATGGACTCCATTTTTATCTGTATCCATAACAACTTCGCTGGCAGTGCCTTCGCAAAGATTGAAACTTAGATTAATAGTACCTTCTGCATTTCCAATACCTTCATCTACTAATACAAAGAATTTTTTGTTTACGTAAAAGACTGCACGACGGTGCTTTAAGTTATCATATCCTTGATTCTCAAATACAACTAATTCAGTCGCTCCTTCCTCTGATTTCAACAGTTTGCCTGCTGCCTTTTTGATATTCTGTTTTCCGATTGATAAAGTATTGTGTTTATCGATACCACGGAACCAGTAACGTAAGTCATTGTCTCCACCGCTGGTATAATAAGTACACACACCTGAATCAGGGAAAAAATTTCGTCCGTTATGGTAAAGTTCGAAAGTTCCATTATCTGGCTGGTTATGACTATAAGCACTAAGTGAATTAGAAGCATCATTACTCTTGTTATTGCTTAAAATCATGACTGTAGAAGCCGGTGTCCAACCATTTCGTAATACATAATATCCTGCCTGGTCGAATAGCTTCATATCATTATTGGGGGTACGTCCCTGTGCTGTTCCACCATTTCCGGCAGTTTGCATATATTTCAATTCTTCACTATCCGGGAACATTTCCACATATTGCTTAAAGTTCGTATTTTTAAGGACATTACGTGTCCGGCTCCATGAGTCGTTGAACATTGGGACCACATTATCGGAACCCTTGATAAAGTAATTAGGATATGTGAAGTACATCACTACTTCTGCTGCTTTACGCAGTGGTTCTGTAAAATCTGACGGCAATTTACTGGAGAGTTGGTTTGCCTCTGCTAATTTCATTGCCTCGTAGAAATCCGCAACGATACCGATATGATAGTGGAGCGACATTTCCTTGTGCCATCCGTCACTCATAATTTGATTTTGTACTTCTTCGCTAAGTATCTGATATCCTGTATTCATCCATTTCTCCGCATTCTTAAATTCCGGCATTAACGTTCCGGCAGTAGCCAATGCATTCGCTTGTGATATAAGTATGTTACCTCCTGATTCATACGGATAATCTACGAGAAAGTCTGCTTGTTCTGCAAATTCTACCAAGAATGTAGAAAGCCATTCCGGAGTAAAATTAACAGAGTTCTTGAAGTATTCAAGCAATTGTACTTGGTCACCGATACGGGTAGATACCTGTAACTGCCACCATGAGGTAGTATTAGGTCCTGTTGTAGGCTTCGGATTGTTTTCTATCCAATTCTTATATACCTCAATCCATGATTGAATGTATTTCTCATCTCCACTTACACGGTAAGCTTTGGCTTGGGGGATGAACCACTGATGGCGATGAAGTTGTTTCTGATATTCATCAGATGCATCTTTCGGTGAATACTCCCAGTTTATACCTCCGTCTTGTTTTACTGAATAGGGTTTGAGGGTTTCCTTATCTTCATAGAAGTTGTTAACATGAAAGCGATAATCTACCAGTGCATAATCAGCTTTTGCCTGCTCTGCTTCTGAGATCGTCACATTAATTAAAGATAAGTTCGGATTTGTAACATTGGTTCTCGTTCTATAGTATTCCAATAAAGCATTGGCTGCATAATAATGTTCGCCTGCCTCGTAGAATTCTTTAACTTTTTCCAGACCGGGGTAGTTGAGGTTGATAGCCTCGAATACTTGAGGATCAACAACATCGTTTGGTTTGGCATCAGGAAGCAGATCTATATCTACATTCCCTCCGGTTAATAGATCATCATCATCGTCTGCGCATCCACTAAATGCGAATAGCGCACAAAAGCAAATAAAGAAGATGTTCTTCATACTTTATTAGGTTTTATAATTATTAAAAGTGTTATTTTACTGTTGCAAATGTAACCTCATTAATTAGATTCTTTAATTTAGGTTGTTCATACTTTGTTCAAAAATGATTTTTTTGATATCAAATTTGTTGAGACATATGTTGTTTTTGTTTAAAAAAGCTGTTTATCTCCTGTATCCTAGTTTTTTATGTGTCATAATGTTATGACATTGTAATATGATATGGAATAGGTTCTGTACAATTTAGGTTGTTTGGATGGATGATTTTAAAATCCGTCATCATTCAATAAAAGAAGAAAAAAAACGTGTTTTGAGGTATAATAGTGCGATACCAAATGTGGTATATGGTACAAGGCAGGTGCATTTTTCTTTCGGAAAAAGATAAAAAACACGATTGCTATAAAAGACTCTATACTGTATGTCTCACTACTATCCTTTTGATTTCTTGATATACTCCGTAGGTAAGCATCCGAAGTACTTCTTGAAACTGGTGGCAAAATATGACGGTGTATTGAATCCTACCATAGTACTGACTTCCGCTACCGTATATCGTCCGTCTTTCAGTAGCTTGGCCGCTTCATTGAAACGAATCTTACGGATAAAGTCAATGGTTGATTCTCCGGTAATTGCTTTTAGTTTCAGATGCAGATTAGAACGGCTCATGTTCATTTCTCTGGCGAATTCGTCGGTAGAGAATTCGATGTTATCCATATTCTTTTCCACAATCGCCATGGCACGTTTCAGCAAGGCTTCATCCATTGCATTGAATGTGATTTTCTCAGGTTCTACTTCCAATGATTTGGCGTACTTATCGAGCATCCGTCTGCGTGTACGCATCATGTTCTGTATCTTGGTTGTCAGGATGGCAAGAGAGAATGGTTTGGGGATATAGTCATCCGCACCCATTTGCAGACCTTCCATCTGATCTTTGATATCGGTCTTTGCGGAAAGAATAATAACCGGAATATGGCAAGTCCGAATATTTTGTTTCACGTTCTTGCATAGCTTGATACCATCCATAACCGGCATCATGACGTCGGTGACAATCACATCCACTTCGTTGTCTTTCAGTTTTTCCAGTGCTTCTTCACCGTTCCCGGCTTCCAGTGTGTTGAACAAATCCGCCAGTCCGTTATTCAGGTAACGGCGGATTTCGTTATTATCTTCTACGATCAGAATTGTTCCGCGCTTCTTATCACCGGATTCCACAGATTCGTTTTCCACTTTCTCCGTGTCGATGAAATACATTGCTTTCGAATTGGTAGAATACACTTGCTCTTCTTCATTCTGTTCGTTATTGGAAGCTAACTCGGAAGGTTTGTAAACCGACAGATCCTGTGGCAGATAGACAGAGAATGTACTGCCTTTGTTTTCTTCGCTGTCCAGTTCGATACGCCCATGATGAAGTTCTATCAGACGTTGTACTAACGAAAGTCCGATACCACTTCCTACGTGTTCACTTTCTATCTGATAGAAACGTTCAAATATCTTTCCCTGTTTGTTGATAGGGATACCTATGCCTGTATCGCTGACTTGTAGCAATAGCCAGCCGTTCTCCTCTTTCAGAGTTATGGTAATGCTTTGCCCGCTTTCCGTATATTTAAAGGCATTGGAAAGGAGGTTGTTTACTATCAATTCCAGATAGTTGGCATCAAAAAGAACTTCTTTGTCTTCCAGTTCAGAGTGTAGAGTATAAGTAATCTTTTTGTGGCGTGCCAGTTTATCGTAGAAAAGGAAGTTGTCCTGTATCAGTTGATGAGCGTTTCCTTTTTTCGCTTTTAGTTCGAACACTCCGAGTTCAGCACGGCGGTAGTCCATCAATTGGTTGACCAGATGCAGCAGGCGGTTTGCATTCCGTTGGATATATTCCAGTTGGTTACGTGTCCATCGGTCGCTGATTTTGTTAATGATCTCTTGCAGGGGAGTCAGAATCAGCGTCAAAGGTGTACGAAGTTCATGCGAGATGTTGATGAAGAAACGCATCTTCATCTGATTGATTTCTTCCTGATGTTCTTTGTCTCTGCGTTCTATTTCAAGCTGGGCTTCCATACTTTTGCGCATCCAGAAGAAGCGGAAAACAAAAGTGATGAAACCTGCGAAGGTTGCGAAGAAGATGAGTAGTGCCCACCAGGTCTTATACCAGATTGGCAGAACGATAATCTCCAATGCTGTAGGGATAGGATTCCATTTGCCATCGCTGTTGGCTGCTTTGACAAGGAACTGGTAGGTTCCCTGTGGCAGGTTAGAGTAGGAGACGGTGCGGCTGTCCGTCAGATAATACCATTCCTTATCATAACCTTCCAGCTTATAGGCGAAAGTATTATGTTGTCCTGAGATATAATTGGATACCACGAACTCAATGGAAAAAGCAGTTTGCCAGGATTTCAGTGTGATACTTTTCGTTTCACTGATGTTCTTGGTCAGAATACCGGTCTCATCATCCGGGCGGACTACCTTATTGAACAGTTGCAGTTTGGTGATAACCACCGGAGGCGTATAAGGATTGTCGAGCAATAATTCCGGACGGAAAGTCGTGATTCCGTTGATACCGCCAAAATACATTTGTCCCACAGACGTACGACAATAAGAAGCGGTATTGAACTGATTGCTTTGCAACCCGTCCGATTCTGTAAAGTTACGGAATTTTTCCGTTTCCGGATTAAAGCAGGAAATCCCCCGGTTGGTACTTAACCAGAGTCTTCCGAAGGAATCTTCCAAAATACCGTATACTACGTTATTCGGCAGACCGTTGGTCGTGTTATACCGTTTGATCTGCTTGTCTTTTTCATTGAAACAATAAAATCCTTCGCGTGTACCTACCCAGATGATTCCGTTGGAAGCCTCGTAAATACAGTTCGTAAAGAGCTTCGTGACGTTGGAAACCGGAAGTATGGATGCTTTTTGTATATCCAGACCTTCTTGCTTAAAGACTGATAGTCCCTCTTCTCCACCGATCCATAAGCGTTTATGGGAGTCGCGGAATAGTGTCGTGATTTGTTTGGAGACGACCGGAGTGCCATCTTTCTCTTTTTCAATCGTAGTAAAACTTCGTTGTTCCGGATTAAAACGAACCAGTGCACTGAGTGTTCCCAACCAGAGATTCCCTTTTCCGTCGGGAAGGATGGCATAGACATTCTCATTTACCAGCTGGCTGTTGCGTTGGTTAAAGTTTTCTACCTGACCGCTGTTGCGGTGAAGGATACTCAGTCCACCGGCATGAGTACCTATATATACCAAAGATTTCTTTTCGTCTACATATACCGCCTTGATATTGTTGGAACCGATGCCTCTTGCACTTTCATCCTCTTGCAGTGTATAAGATGTAAATCGCTGTGTAATCGGATTATAAAGATTCAATCCTCCGTCATTCGTTCCTATCCACAGGTTTTTGTCTTTATCTTCGACAATACAGCTTACTACATTGTCGCTTAACGAGTTTTTATAAGGAATATTGCGGATATTCTTGAAGCGGTTCCGGATAGGGTGATAATAGTTCAGACCACCGAAATAAGTTCCCAGCCACATACCGCCCTGAGAATCCATAAAGATACTGCGCACCGAACGTTGTGACAGACTGCCGTTTTCTACGGGGTTACTGCTGTACGAGGCAAAAGAATCAGTACCTTCATGATAAATATTCAAGTCGTTGAAAGTTCCGATCCATAAACGGTTTTGTGAATCCATTGCCAGTGAGCGGATGTAATTGGAACTGATACTCTTCGGGTTGGAAGGAGAATGCAGATAATTCTTTATTTCCTTCGTTTTCGGATTAATCAGGAACAGTCCGGCTCCTTCGGTTGCCACCCAGATGCGGGTAGGGGATTGCTGAAGAATAGCCTGAATCTGTTTAGTCCCTAAAATGGGGATCACTTTTTCAAAAGTTTTCTGAGTAATAGAGTAAGTATAGAGTCCGTCGGTCGAAGTTCCGATATAAATTTGGTCACCCTGTCTGTAAAGAGTGGAGGCGATTGTCTTATGCATCGCTGTGCTGAAAGAATCATCTATAAATTTGGATTCTTTGATATCGAACATGATCAGCCCTTCCGGAGTACTGATAAGTAACTGTTCCGGTGAAATCTCTTCGATACCGTTAACTTGCAAATGTTTCCCATTCTTTTCATAGAAGAAGTTCTGGAATATGTCTTTTTCCTCATCATAACGGGACAAACCATCACGTGTACCAATCCATACCCGTCCCTGACTGTCTGTTTTTACAATACGGGAGATGTCGTTGGCGATACTGTTCGGGTCATCCTCATTATGCTGATAAACCGTAAATGCATATCCGTCGTATTTGTTAACTCCGTCATAAGTGGCAAACCACATATTGCCCCTTTTATCCTGATCGATGGAGAACACCGTACTTTGTGATAGTCCCTCATTGATGGAAATATAGGAAAATGTGATTTGTTCCGGAGTTTCAGAAAAGGCGGAATGCATTCCTAAGCATAGGAAAAACAAGTAGATTACTATCTTCTTAAGCTTGCTCATTATTAGTTCACGAGATTAATAATGACGCCAAAGATAGTAATTTCCTTTAAATACCCCATGAATAAAGTACAAAAGACTGTATTCTTTTGGATAGTTTCGTAGAGATAATAAATAAGCCCGGCATCATACCGAGCTTTTATGCTTACAGAATTCGGTTCAGAAACCGGGGCTTACTTGGATAAGTCTCCTATTTCATCCAGATTCTTCTGAATATCTTCGTCAGTCAGTGCGTAGTTCACTAAATCGCCTGCCAGATATTTGTCATAAGATGCCATATCGATCAGACCGTGTCCGGACAGGTTGAACAGAATCACTTTCTCTTCTCCTGTTTCCTTGCACGCCTTTGCTTCGCGTATAGCGGCAGCAATCGCGTGACTGGATTCCGGTGCCGGAATAATACCTTCCGCCTGTGCGAACAGACAGCCGGCTTCGAAAGATTCCAGTTGCTGGATATCTACTGCTTCCATCAGATTGTCTTTCAGCAATTGGGAGACGATGACGCCTGCACCGTGATAGCGAAGACCGCCTGCATGGATATGGGCAGGAGCGAAGTTGTGTCCTAATGTAAACATCGGGAGCAGCGGAGTATATCCGGCTTCATCACCGAAGTCATATTGGAATTTACCGCGGGTCAGCTTCGGGCACGAAGCTGGTTCGGCAGCAACGAAACGCGTTTTCTTTCCTTCCAGGATGTTGTGACGCATGAATGGGAAAGAGATACCTCCGAAGTTGGAACCGCCTCCGAAACAACCGATTACTACGTCCGGATATTCGCCCGCCATTTCCATTTGCTTTTCAGCTTCCAGACCGATGATGGTTTGGTGGAGAGTAACGTGGCTGAGTACCGAACCAAGAGTGTATTTACAGTTGGGAGTCATTTGTGCAAGTTCGATAGCTTCCGAGATGGCTGTACCCAGAGAACCCTGATAGGTGGGGTGAGCCGTCAGGATATCTTTTCCCGCACGGGTAGACATAGACGGAGAAGGAGTGACCTGCGCGCCGAAAGTCTGCATAATGCTGCGGCGGTAAGGCTTTTGTTCGTAGCTGATCTTTACCTGATAAACTGCGGCTTCGAGACCAAAAACTTTGGCAGCATAAGAAAGGGCGGCTCCCCATTGGCCCGCACCGGTTTCGGTAGTAACGTTCGTGACGCCTTCTTCTTTGCAATAATATGCCTGAGCCAGCGCAGAGTTCAGTTTATGAGAACCGATCGGGCTGACACTTTCGTTCTTGAAATAGATATGTGCCGGAGTTCCGAGCGCTTTTTCCAGTCCGTAAGCGCGTACAAGCGGCGTACTGCGATAATATTTATACATTTCGCGTACATCTTCCGGTATTTCGATCCATGCGTCAGTCTGGTTAAGCTCCTGATGACACAGTTCTTTGGCAAAGATTGGATACAGATCTTCCGCTTTCAGCGGCTGTTTTGTTCCCGGGTGCAACGGCGGCATTGGCTTGTTCACCATATCAGCCTGAATGTTGTACCAGTAATGTGGAATTTCTTCTTCCGGTAGGATATACCGTTTTCTTTTGTCACTCATGTTATTGTGGTTTATTAGTTTTCTGCTGCCAAAAGTAGGCAAAATTTTTAATATTCGTGTAATTTTGTCAACAAAGAATCGAATTCGATTGTTATTTTAGTTAAGTTTGCACGGCATAGCAAATACGACAATAAAAAAATGTGATATGAAGATTTATCATAAATTTCTGTTATATCAGAATAAGCTTCTCAAGCCCTATGTACGTATCCTGCTGGGGTTGGTAGAAGCACTCACTTATCTGGCATCTCTGTTGTTGATTGTCGGAGTGGTTTACGAACATGGTTTTCCATTGTCCCCGGTCGAGGTACAGCAGATACAGATCTTGTATAAAGCCGTATGGATTATCTTTTTAATTGATGTCACCCTGCATATTTCGCTGGAATACCGGAATACGAAAAAGCAATATCGAAGGCTGGCATGGATATTGAGCGTATTGCTTTACCTAACTTTGGTTCCCGTCATCTTCCATCGTCCGGAAGAAGAGGGAGCAATTCTGCAAGTCTGGGAATTTCTTCACGGGAAGTTTTATCATTTAATATTATTGTTGGTTTTTTCTCTGCTGAACCTGTCCAATGGCTTGGTGCGTCTTTTAGGACGCCGTACGAATCCGTCTTTGATACTGGCTGTCAGCTTTATGGCTATTATTCTGATCGGGACGGGATTGCTGATGCTTCCACGATGTACGGTCAATGGCATCACTTGGGTCGATTCTCTGTTTACAGCCACCAGTGCCGTCTGTGTGACGGGCTTGGTGCCGGTAGACGTATCCACCACTTTCACCACTAGCGGACTTGTAGTCATTATCCTGCTCATTCAGATCGGCGGACTGGGAGTGATGACATTAACCAGTTTCTTCGCCATGTTCTTTATGGGAAATACTTCCATTTACAATCAGCTCGTTGTCCGTGATATGGTCAGTTCCAATTCGTTGGGGTCGTTACTGTCCACACTACTATATATCCTTGGATTTACATTGGTCATCGAAGGCATTGGCATGGTGTCCATCTGGTTCAGCATTCACAATACGCTTGGGATGAATCTGGAAGAGGAACTGGCTTTTGCCGCCTTCCATTCCATTTCGGCTTTCTGCAATGCGGGTTTCTCCACACTTTCAGGCAATTTAGGAAATTCGATGGTGATGACCAACCACAACTGGCTGTTCATCTCCGTCTCTTTACTGATTATCTTGGGCGGTATCGGTTTTCCGATTCTGGTTAATTTTAAAGATATCGTATTATACCATTTGCGCCATTTCTGGACGTTTGTGCGTACCCGCAAACTGGAAAGACATAAGATGCAGCACCTCTACAATCTGAATACGAAAATCGTATTGATCATGACTTTCCTGCTTTTGCTGATCGGTACACTGGCCATTGCTGCTTTTGAGTGGAATGCCTCTTTTGCCGGTATGTCTGTGGCCGATAAATGGACGCAAGCATTCTTTAATGCGACCTGTCCGCGAACGGCTGGGTTTAGCAGTGTCGATCTGGCATCATTGAGCGTGCAGACGCTGTTGGTTTATCTCTTCCTGATGTGGGTCGGCGGCGGTTCGCAGTCTACGGCAGGCGGTGTCAAAGTGAATGCTTTTGCAGTGGTAGTGTTGAACCTTGTAGCCGTATTGCGGGGAAGTGAGCGGGTGGAGGTCTTCGGCAGGGAATTGTCTCATGACTCTATCCGGCGTTCCAATGCGACGGTCGTCATGTCGCTGGGCGTATTGTTTCTCTTCATCTTCATATTGAGCATACTCGAACCGAAAGCCTCTTTGCTGGCACTGACCTTTGAATGTGTTTCCGCCCTTAGTACGGTAGGATCGAGCCTGAATCTGACGCCTCAATTGTGCGATGCCAGTAAATTGCTGGTATCGTTGCTGATGTTTATCGGACGTGTCGGTCTGATTACGTTGATGCTGGGCATCGTCAAGCAGAAAAAGAATACAAAATACCGTTATCCGAGTGATAACATCATCATAAACTAACATCATGAAGTATATTATTATTGGTCTAGGAAATTACGGGCATGTACTTGCCGAGGAATTATCGGCATTGGGGCATGAGATCATTGGAGCGGACATCAGCGAAAGCCGTGTCGACTCAATCAAAGATAAGGTTGCCACTGCTTTTGTCATAGACGCTACGGACGAACAGTCGTTGTCGGTGCTGCCTTTGAATAGCGTAGATATTGTTGTTGTGGCGATTGGCGAGAATTTTGGAGCATCGGTACGTGTTGTCGCGTTGTTGAAGCAGAAAAAGGTGCCTCGTATTTTTGCCCGTGCCATTGATGCGGTGCACAAGGCAGTGCTTGAAGCGTTTAGTCTGGAGAAGATTCTGACACCGGAAGAGGATGCTGCCCGTAGCCTGGTGCAGTTGCTCGACTTTTGGGCGACGATGGAAGCGTTCCGTATTGATCAGGATTATTATGTCGTGAAGTTTACTGTTCCGAAGAAGTTTGTAGGATACTTTGTGAATGAGCTGAATATGGATGAAGAGTTTCATCTGAAACTGATCGCACTGAAGCGTGCGAACAAAGTCACTAATTGCCTGGGCATTTCTTTGATGGAGCGTCATGTCAAGAATGAGTTGCCCGGAGATGAAAAGGTGGAAGAAGGAGACGAACTGGTCTGCTACGGTAAATACCGTGATTTTCAGTCTTTCTGGAAAGCTATTTAAAGATACATCACGCTAAATAATAAATGAAATGCGATTAACCAACTTACTATTTACGACACTTTTACTATTTGTTTCCGTCTTTGCACGAAGTCAGAAGAGTAATGAATTTACAGTACTCCAATGGAATGTATGGCAGGAAGGTACGATGGTACCGGGAGGATATGACGCTATTGTCAATGAGATTGTTCGCCTGAAACCGGACTTTGTAACTTTCAGTGAAGTCAGGAATTACAATAAGACGAATTTCACAGCCCGCGTCTGTGCTTCGCTGAAAGAGAAGGGGCTTTCGTATTATTCTTTTTATAGTTATGACACGGGGCTGCTGAGCAAACATCCTATCACCGATTCCCTGACTGTTTTTCCCGAGAAAGACGATCACGGAAGTATCTATCGCCTGACCAGTTCGGTAAACGGGCATAAGGTAGCGGTTTACACGTCACATCTGGATTATCTGGATTGTGCATACTACAATGCCCGCGGCTATGACGGTTCTACCTGGAAGGAAATACCGTTGCCGGCATCGGTAGAAGAGATACTGAAAGTAAACGTTGCTTCCCAGCGTGACGATGCTATCCGTTTGTTTATCACTCAGGCTGAGAAAGACCTGGCAGCAGGGTATAAAGTGATTATCGGCGGTGACTTTAACGAACCGTCTCACTGTGACTGGATAGAAAAGAATAAAGATATGTACGATCACAATGGCTTCGTTGTGCCCTGGACGGTAACGACTTTGCTCGAAGAAGCCGGATTTGTAGATAGTTACCGCAAGATATATCCCAATCCCTTGACACATCCCGGCTTTACTTATCCTTCGGACAATCCGGCAAAAACTCCGGAGAAAATCACATGGGCTCCCAAAGCAGACGAGCGGGACCGGATCGACTTTATTTTCTATAAAGGCGAAGGACTGGATGCAAGGAAGGCGGTCATCTTCGGACCGAAAGGTTCTATTGTCCGCGCACAGCGCGTGCAGGAGACATCCAAAGATAAGTTCTTATTGCCGCTTGATGTATGGCCAACCGATCACAAAGGATTGTTGGTTACGTTTATCTGTAAATAATATCAGTAGCATCTATATTTTCTTCATCCTATATAAATAAAAACAAATATTATCTGTCACCTGTCACTGTTTTAGATGTAACAGGTTGATTTTTAGGTATAAATATGGTGACGGCAACGAGTGACAGCAGTGTGATGGCAGAATTTGCCGTCACGCTGTTGCCACTCGTTGTAGTTTATTTAGGGATATTCTGTAAATGTCCTTATTTTCTATAAATGAATAGGATAATATTAATTTTTAGAGATTTTTCTCTTCATTTTTTATATACAGATCTCAATTATTCTTCCTTTTTTTTTGATAATATTATTTACATATCTGTATCTTACATCCTGAAATCATGATGTAGGGGCCTGCCTTTTAGCAGGAAGTTAATAAACTTTTCCGTTTTCATGTATTAGCGCTGATTATGCCGCCAGCCTTTTCTTCTTTTCTATCTTATGATTATACACACATGACTATAGCTACACGTTCAATCTGATATACGTAGTTTCCTAATGAGAATTGCGCATTGGGTGGCAACGAGTGGCACTAAATTTACGTTGAAAATACTAATACTAGTTAATCTTGAAGAAGTAGGCTGTGTTTTATAGCATGTACTGCTTATTTATTATATATTTGCAATAGTTATTTGGTATGAATGATTGTGAAGAATGCAATGATATGCACATATACTGTGAAATGAATGTTTTTATTTAACGCATTGCTATTGTGCTTGCTACTCAATTATTTGATTATAGTGTGCAAATGTTTAACTATACTAGTGTCTATATAAATGCTACCAGATAGATAGCTGGTTTTCATTTATTGGTTCTATATTTAAATTTTTAATATGGTCAAACAATTTGTTTATAGGGATTCTCTCGAAAAGAATCAATCCAATAATATTTTAGATAATATAAAGGTTTGTTCTAAAGGATTTTAGTATATAATGAATATTGACTCGTCCTGCAGACAAACCAATATACGCATAATTTAAATTAATTTGTAATCACCACTTAGACTAATTATAAAGCAATTATAAATGAAATCATTATTTTTAATTTTGTTTTTATCAGTTATGTTTATTTCTTGTAAGGATGATAATAACCTACGAGAAATTACTGACGACGAGAAGATTTTTGAATATATTGGATTAAAAGATAAAGCAAATGTAATAGAGGCCCAAGAAAAAGTTTGGAATACTTATGGGCGTCCTTATAGACCGTCTGTTCAAGTAGTTGATGGATATATTTACATAGCAACGTGGTCGGGGATATATCGAAAGCCAGCGAAGTCGTTGAATAACATGGACTGGGAAAAGTTTGCGTTCTCCGGTCTTCCAGTAATCCAGTTTGTTATGAAGGGGGATTCTATAATTGCAATTACAGCTTGCACTGACGAGAAGGCATTTGTGCTTTCAACAGATGGTGGAAAAACTTGTAAGGCGATAACGCCACCGGAGTTTTTAATTGAAGAGAATGAGTTAAAGGTCATACCTTACTCAATATCTCAAAACTCCCAAAATGCGAATTCACTATTGGCTTTGGTCGAACCTATTGGAGTAGTGAAATCGGTAAATTTTGGAAAAAGTTGGAAGACTATCAGTACTTTTTATGGCGGCTATCAGAATTGGTTTGTTGGATTTCATCCTCAAGACACTACAAATATTTACAATACAGGGGAAACTATGATATTTGAATCTTTTATTAATGCTTCTTGTAATGATGGGAAAGATTGGATAATACTTGAGAATGAAAGAAATAATTGTATACATCATATAGCTTTTGACCCAACTAATCCAAATATAATGATATATTCAGGGGAATATTTTTTAAAGAAAACTATAGATAAAGGTCGGATTTGGAATCCTGTTTTGAAGGATGATGTATATTTTTACAAAACAATTTATGATAAGAGAAATCCACAAATACTATATTCTACTGGAGTCACCCGTATTCCTAAAGAAGAACATAAATTTACAATTCATCATTCTACTGATGGTGGTGATACATGGTCTATACTTTATCAAGCCGATTTATTGGGTGTAGGTGGAATTATTGATATTGAACAATATGATGATATTTTAATACTTTATACTTATACTGATGGTATTTATATCTATCGAATCAAATGAATAATACTTCTCTTGGTCACTTTTATGCAAAATTTCCTAGAGGAAAATTTACAATACTTGCCCGTGCAAAGTACAATCAGTTAGGCAGAGAAGAAAGATGCTCCTTATCTAAGTTATAAATAGTGGCAAAATGTTAGGGTGTTCAGTTTGACATTCTTAATGCAATTGTTATCGTACTGTTAAATTCTTCTCTAAAATGAGAACATCAAACTGGGCACCCTAGAACTTTAGTAATATAAGAAGAACTGCGATCCGGCATTTACTGTAAATGGCGGATTAATGATAACAGTTTGAATAAGCTGTAGGCTTGATAAGTTTCCACTGCTTGAAACTAGAGTTCCATCGGTGAGAAACTGTAGTTTCATCAGTAAGAAACCATAGTTCCAAAGGCTTGAAACCAAAAGTATCGAGCGTATGAAACCAAAGTTTCAAGCAATAGAAACTAGAGTTTCAAGCAATGGGAACTATAGTTTCAAATAGGGAAACGAACTTGACTTGATATCAGTAGAAGTGCAGGAGGGAGCTAAGATGAAACAGCAGTGTGACGGCAATACTTGCCATCACACTGCTATCACACGTTGCTGTCACGGTCTTATGGTTTAATTATCAGACTATTATCACTCGTTTGGTGACAGGTGACAGCAATTTTTCAAATATATTTCTTTATGTAGACCGATTATTTCGTCAGAAGACGGATACTTCCTGCTTTCACTCCGCCGGCTTTGGCAGTCAGAATAATTTCTCCGGCTGTTTCATTCGTTTGTACGATAGCTGTAAGCATTCCGTTGAAAGCGTGCATCTTCGGAAGATGGAACAGGTCGAGACTCGTTGGGTCACCATTGGCTCCGGCACGGTATGTTCCGGCTCCTTTGACGGAGAAGTTAATCAGGCGGTTGTCGGCAGGGCAGAGGTTTCCGTCTTTGTCTACTATTTTCACGGTTACATAAGCAAGGTCTTTTCCGTCTGCCGTCAGTTCATTCCGGTTGCTGACCAGTTCGATGTGATGAGGCTTGCCGGCTGTACGGACCACTTTTTCTGCTACTGCTTTTCCGTCTTTATCATAGGCTACTACTTTCACTTCACCCGGTTCATATACAGCATCCATCCACATCAGGCGATAACGGCTCTTCAATGAACTGTTGTTCTTGCTTTGTTTGCCATAGCTTTTGCCGTTGATAAACAGTTCGGCAGCAGGGTAGTTGGTGTAAACAAATACTGGAGTTACTTCACCTTCGCGTCCCGGCCATGTCCAATGCGGCAGGATATGCAGTGTTTCCGCTTCCTTATTCCATATGCTGCGGTATAAGTAATAGCGGTCTTTGGGCAAACTGGCGAGGTCGATAATGCCAAACATGGAACTGTGATTGGGCCAGGCATTGGTATCGTAAGGAGAAGGCTCACCCAAGTAATCGAAGCCGGTCCATACAAACTGTCCTATGGTCCAGTGGTAATCGTCTGCCAATGCAAAGTCCTCGTCAGGGATATTTGACCACGAACAAGCCTCTACATCATAAGAAGAACATTGATGGTCGTCGTATATCGCACTTTTCTTATCCTCAACCGGGAATTTGTAGACTCCGCGTGAACTTACGGTAGAAGCGGTCTCACTACCCAGAATGAGATTCTGCGGAAGTTTGGAGTATGCTTCCTGATAGCGGTTGGCGCGGTAGTTCAGACCGGGAATATCGATCATGGCGGCAAATCCGTTGGCAAGCACACAAGATACCTGGTCCATGCCGCAGGTGACGGGGCGGGTAGGATCTTCACGATGACAGATGTCTTGCAGGAACTTCGCAACTTTGTATCCGACAGGGCTGCATTGGGTGGGAACCTCATTGCCGATGCTCCACATTACCACACAAGGATTGTTGCGATAGTTGTGCAGCATATTCACCATATCGCGTTCTGCCCATTCCTTGAAGTAACGGTGATATCCGTTTTCACATTTGGCGATGTCCCATTCGTCGAACGGTTCGATCATCATCATGAATCCCATTTCATCACACAATTCCACGAGTTCGGGAGCCGGCATGTTGTGGGAAGTACGAATGGCATCGCATCCCATGTCTTTCAAGAGTGTGAGCTGGTGGCGAAGTGCCGCTACGTTGATGGCTGCACCCAACGGACCTAAGTCATGGTGATTGCATACCCCCTGAAATTTGCGGTGTTTTCCGTTCAGATAGAAACCTTTGTCGGCAATATATTCAATGCTGCGGATACCGAAACGGGTAGAGTAGGTATCTACCAGCTGATTGTCTGCATACACGTTGGATACGGCTTTGTAGAGAGCGGGGCTTTCCGGCGACCAGAGTTGAGGCGCATTGACGATGAAGTTTTGTTCAAACGGCTGCCCGTGATTGATGCGTCCTTTGTTTTCTTTACGTGTCACTACCTTTCCATCCGGTGACAGGATTTCTGTCTCTATACGGATTTCCGTCTTTTCGCCGGCATTCTCTATCTTTGTCTGCAGGCGTATGGCGGCAAATTCATCACTGACATGGGGAGTGGTGATCTGCGTACCCCATACGGGGACGTGGACTTTGTCCGTCACAATCAGATGTACATTGCGGTACAAACCTGCTCCCGGATACCAGCGTGAAGACTGCGGACGGTTTTCCAGGCGTACCGCCAGTGTATTGTTCTTTCCGTCTTTATTCAGGAAAGGGGTAACGTTGCAATGAAAAGAATTGTAGCCGAAAGGCCAGAAGCAAGCCTCCTGTCCGTTGACGTATATACGCGCTTCGCTCATTGCTCCGTCGAACAAGAGAGTGACTTCCTTGTCGGCGGGAACATCGAAACTGGTGCGATACCATCCGGTTCCGACATATGGAAGACCTCCGGTACGTCCGGTTTTCAGTGATGCCTTTTTCTCAAAGTTCTGTGTGACTGCTACATTTTGCAGGTCGTTGTTCACATCGAAAGGTCCGAAGATGGCCCAGTCATGTGGGATAACGACCGATTCCCATTTAGTATCGTTGTAGTCAGTCTGCGCAGCTTCCGGAAAATCTCCTTTACTGAATTTCCAGTTCTTTTCGAGTAGCGTTTCGCTGCGCTGTGCTTGCAGCATACTGGCTGCGCTCATCAAAAGTACAGTTAGCAACTGTTTTTGGTGTTTCATGTTCATTTTCTCTTTTTCAGGTATATAAATTAGGGATTCGGGGTAAAGTTATGAAAAGGATTCAATAAATTTATCGTTTGAAGGCATTAAATGCAGAAGTCGGCTTGCCGCTGTCGTCAAATAAACCTTTGTGATACCCTTTCCAACCACCGTAGCACTGAGGCTCCCAGGTGAATACGCCCAGACATTGGTCTATTTCTTTCGCTTTTGTCACGAAGTCGGTAAAAAATGCTTCTGCTTCTTCGTAATTCCAGTTAATGCCGAGTTCGCACATCATGACCGGAGTATTATAGCGTTCGATCAGATTTTTTATGTTGCTTATGCAGTCGTTGTTCAGCTTGCGCCAGTCCTGTGTCTCTGGATCAGGGTAGAGTGACATGCCGATTACATCCCATTTGCCACCGTCTGCTTTCAGTCCGTCGAACAGCCAGATATAGCGGTTGGGATTGTTGCCTTCGTCGATATGTACAATCACTTTTGCCTGCGGATAGATTGCTTTGACGGCATCGTAACCGGAAGTTACCAGTTTGGCAAAGTTGGCAGTGTTTCCGCTGCTGGCCGCTCCGTCGGGTTTCAGCATGCCCGAACGTGTTTCGTTGCCTACCTGTACCCATTCCACATCGATACCTCTTGCTTTGATGGCACTCAGAACATCAGTCGTGTGGTCGGCTACAGCTTTCTGCAATTCCTCGAAAGACAAGTCTGCCCAGGCAGCAGGTTTTTCCTGTCGTCCCGGATCGGCCCAGATGTCGCTATAGTGGAAATCGATCATGATACGATAACCCAGATTGTGGGCGCGCCATGCTTTGGTCACAACATCGTCTTTGTCGCACCAGCCTTCGGGATTGAAATAGCCTTCGTTTTCAGACCATCCCTGGTCGGGGTTTACCCATACACGCAGGCGGATCGAGTTCATTCCCAGATCGCGGAGCAGGGACATGCATTCGTGGTCGTTGCCTTCGGCATCATAGAACTTGTAGCCTGATTTCTCCATTTCTGTCAGCCAGCTGACGTCCGCTCCTTTGGCGAAGCCGGACATATCATACACATTCTCTTGATTTTCCGGAAATACCGGCTTTTCATCGTTGTCGTCGCAAGCGGTGAAGAAGGCTCCGCACAACAGTGCGGAAGCCATCAATATGTTTTTGAATTGTTTCATCATTGTTCTTCGTTATCTAAAGGTTATTGCTGAACGGCGGAATAAGTTCCGTCAATCAGGTTCACTGTAATTGTATAAGTACCAGCCTTCAGCATGATACCATCGCCATTGTAATATAGCTTGCCGTCGCTTCCTCCGTAGAAAGCAGTCCATGCATTTTCTATATAGAATTGGGCTCCCCATTTGGAATCTGTTGCCAGTGTGATGGTACCGGAGTATTCGCCGGCAGTTCCGGTGCTTGCAATCGGGTTGAAGCTGTTGTCATTCTCTATTCCGTAGTAACAATAGATATTGTCGCCAAGAGCATACGTCTTATAAGTAAGCTCTTTCAGAGATACATCGAACAGATACAGTCCGGCATCGGGAGCAGGAATGTTATCGCCTTGTCCGTTAATCAGCGTACCGCTTTCGGCTGTGCTGGCAGCATCATCCTTGGCGATGGTGTACATTCTGCTGGTATCCCACTCATTGCCCGATGAGAATAAGGTCATCGCATAGTTTCCATATTTGGAGTTAACGTCTACGATGCCGGCATACTTCTGTTCTTCTTTGTAATAGACTTCTATTTTGTGGTCGTATGCCCACTCAGTGTCCGGACCGATTCCCGGCAGATACAGATATTGTCCTTCTTCCGGTTCGGGTTCCGGTTCTACGGAGCCGCCTTCCTCTACGGTAGCTGTCCATTGCTGCGGATTACTCAGGTCGATGCTCAGTGTACATTCTCCTGTTTGCGGAACATTGACAGTGATATCTCCGGCAGTTTCTCCAAAGCTCAATGCAGCGTTGCTGCCACTGAATGCGACAGGGGTGTCCTTGGCTTTTGTATCGTCGATGTCATAACCGCCATTGTCGTTGAGGTTGGCGCAGGTATGGTCATACAGTTTACCGGTTCCGTCAATCCGGACGGTGATTGTTCCGGTTGCATCCGCATTGAATGTAGCGGTCCATTTCCGGCTGGTACGGTCGAATGTCATGGTGGCATTGATGTCTCCGCTGACATTTAAAGAAGGAATCAGCAGTCCGTTCCATTGCTTGCTGTTGGTATCAAATGTGATATAGTAGCAACCGGCAGTTCCGGGGAACCAGCACTTCCAGTCGCCGGCTGTAGTGAGCAGGAACGGCATTCCGGTCTCGTTGTCATTTCTCCAGATGGTACCGTCGGCTTCCTGTACCAAGAAGTTGAACCAGCCCTCTACACCGACGAAGCCCTTGTATATACCGTCGGTATTGGCGGAGAACAGGGTCATTCCTGTGGCAGTCGCATTCTGGTCGAGTACGTTGGCAAAGCGCATATCCAGCTCATACGGGGTGATGGTTACTGCTTCTACGTTGCTATAAGCCGGATCGATGTTGTTACCCGTCGTTCCTTTCAGGCGGAAATAGAATTTTGTGGCCACGTTGGCTTCCACTCCCAGATTATTAGCGACAATGTTCAGTTCGGCACCGTTGTAAGTCTTCGAAAGGGAGGTTTCGGCAGACTCTACGATAGTACCCGAGAAGTCTTCGCTCAAAGAGACTTGCATGGCGGTTTTCAGCAAATTAGTCGGTTTAAAGTTCGGATTGCTGATAGCCAGTGTACGGTCTGTCCATGCCAGCGATAACACATTCTTCTGTGCGGTCGCTTCGGTCAGTACGATGTTGTCTGTCGAAGCAATGAGTTCATTGCTTGTCAGGCTCGACAAGTAATATTTATCTCCGTCTTCTTCGCAGGCACCCAATACGAAGAGGGTTGCCAGAGAGAGGATCAGACTATTTATTGTTTTCATATATCGTTCGTATTAGAGGATAATTAATAATTTTCATTATACAGGTTCGGATTGGCTGTAAGCTCCGTATTCGGTATCGGGTAGATATTGTATTTGCTGTTTACGGCTGTACCGCCTTTCTCGCCGCCTTTCCACTGCCACAGATATTTGTCGGTTGTGAACATGCCGTAGCGGATCAGGTCCGTACGTCTGTGTCCTTCCCAGTAAAGTTCGCGGGCGCGTTCTTTTAACAAGAAGTCAAGAGTCAGGTCAGAATCTGCTATTTTGTGCTCATCGTCACCGTATGCCCGTCTCTGAAGTTCGTTGATATAGCCCAATACCGTTCCTCTGTCACTTCCTGTGCCGCCACGTACAACGGCTTCCGCCATCATCAGATATACGTCTGCCAGACGGAACAGGGGATAATCGGTGTTCACACCGCCGTCGGCTGTATTGGAAGCCGTTTGACCATTATCTGTAAGGTTGGTCCATTTCGTTACAAAAAAGCCGTTTGACTGATCATCTATTTTATTCAGGTATTGAGTCTGGCCGTCGGTAAAGAATAAGTAGCGTTGGTCAGCTTCTCCTGTAAACAGAGCTGGTATTTCACCGCGTACGCGGAACATACCCCAGCCGCTTTTCACCCCATAGTCTTCGGGTACTTGCTTGTCGGAAGTATTACTTACCGCACCGCAAATGATATAGGTGGAAGAACCCCATGATACGGTATGCGTAGCATCTACCGGCAGGGTGAAGATAATTTCATTGGCAGTGCGCTTGTCATTATCCGCATTGAACAGGCTGCTGTAATCGTCTTCCAGAGAATATCCCTGAGCGATTGCCTGTTGGCAGGCACTGATACATTCGGTATATTTGGAAGTATTGGTGTACACTTCCGCATTCAGATAGAGTTTAGCCAGTAAGGTATATGCAGCTCCCTGTGAAGCACGACCGTAAGGACAATTCGCTTTGTCGAGCATATCATTCACGGTGCTGTTCAGTTCGCTTTCGATATAACTGAAAATCTGTGCGGCTGTATAGCGTGGAGGGAGATAACCGCTTGTCGGGTCATTCTCCGTCACAAACGGAATGTTACGGTACAGGTCGAGTGCATGATAGTAGAACAACGCACGCATAAACCGGGCTTCGGCACGGTAATGACGGATTTCACTTTGTTCCTGTTCCGTAAATTGTGCCAGCTTTTCGTCGGTAGCGTTGCGGATAAACTCATTGCACAATGCAATGTTGTAATAAATACGGTAATACATATCCGATACCCACGGGTCGTTGGCATCCCAGCTGAGGTAGGTGAGGCCGGTCACGTTGTCACCGGACAACCAGGTAGAGGCTACTTCGTCCGTACCGCATTCCTGCAGGTTGAAGAAGCAACGCATGTAGTCCTGTCCGCTGTTGCTGCTCAAATCCGGATCACCGCTTTTTTCTTGTCCGGTAGTTACCATTGCCGTATAGATTTTCCCTAACACGGCTTTATAGTTTGCGGCGCTGGTGTAGATGCTGGCGGCTGTTTCGTCTTCATGCGGATACTGGTCCAAATCGCCTATGCAGGAACTTAGCAGCAGTGCGCTGCAAAAATAGAAGGCTGTATAAAATATCTTTTTCATAATGCGCTTTTTTAAGTAATTAGAAGTTGAAACCTACGTTGAGTGAGAAGGTACGTGGACGCGGGTAGAAAGAGTTGTCTACGCCGTTGGGTACTTCCGGGTCTACACCGCTGTATTTGGTGATGCAGAATACATTTTGTACCATAGCACTGACATTTAGGCTGCATCCTTTGCAGATTTCACCTAAATTATAGTTCAGTGAGAGGTTGTCCATTTTCAGGAACGAAGCATTCTCTACATAGTAGTCCGACAAGTATTGACGGGACTGGAAACCGGTCTTCAGATAGCTCGTCGACAGGTTGTTCAACTGATAAGAGTTGTAGCTTACCGTTTCCCAGGCTCCGGTGTTCATCGCCATTGCATTGTATACATAGTTGCCGATGTTGGCACGCAGGCTGGTACTCAATGTCCATTTCTTCCAGCGCAGTGAGGTGCTGAAGCCAAGAATATAGTCAGGAGCAGGAGAGTGGTAGCGATACAGGTCTTCGGTATTGATTTCTCCGTCGCCGTTCAAGTCTACATAGGCACCTTCTACCGGTTTACCGGTTTTCTCATCATACAGTTGGTGGTAAACGTAGAACATGTAAGGAGCATATCCTTCACTTAATGTCTGTACCTGATAGCTGTCGATATACGGACCTACGGAAGTGTTGGTAGCAGCAGCTCCGGCAGCCAGCGACAGGTTTTTCACCTTCATCTTCTGCCAGGTCATATTGAAACTGAGATCCCAGTTCCAGTCGTTGGTTTGTATCGGTGTTGCGTTCAGGCTGAACTCAATACCCTGGCTGTCTACATTTCCTACGTTAGTCGTGATGTTACGGTCGAAAGTCGTTCCGGCTGCAGCGGGGACGGTTGCAATCAGATCTTCCGTTTTGCGGGTGTAGTAGTCGAAACTACCGGTAATGCGGTCTTTCAGGAAACCGAAGTCGAAACCGACATTCCATGAAGTAGTCGTTTCCCATTTCAAGTCGGAAACATACGATTTGGGACGGTAAGTATAAATGTAATCATTACCCATGATAGATTCGGCACCATTCTGGCTGATAGTATAGATGGGCAGATAGTTGTAGTTGCCGATACCGTCTTGCTGACCGGTCACACCGTAGCTGGCACGAACTTTCAGGTTGCTGAGTACTTTGTTGTTTTTAAGGAAAGACTCTTCCGTCACTCTCCATCCCAGTGCTACCGAAGGGAAAGTACCCCAGCGCACATTCTTGGCAAAACGGGAAGTAGCGTCCCGGCGTACGGTGGTAGTCAGCATATAGCGTGAGTCGAACGAGTAGTTCAGACGACCGTAGTAGGAGAGTAGTACATGGCGTTCATCGGTTGCTTTCGAAGTTTTCAGCACTTCTCCGAGCGTATTCATTTCACTGTAAAGAGGGTTGGTTGCTTTCCAGTACTGATAGTCATAACCGGCTGTCACGTCAAAACTACTCTTGATCGGTTCCACCAGTTTATTGTAGTTGGCGTATAAAGTCAGCAGACGGTTTTCTTTCTTTTGCGGACCATAGCTGTAATCCAGGCCGGAAGTGGTGTAGTTTTGTGCAGCTTCTGCTGGAACATATACACTCCCTTTACCTTGTGCGTAATCATAACCTATCGTAGCATGCAGTTTCAGATCGGGGAAGAAGTGGACACGGTAATCCGCATCGATATTTCCGATGAAGCGTCTGACATTACTATGCGAGTCGTTCATTTGGATGAGACCTACCGGGTTCATTACTGCTCCGTTTACCGGTGCACCGGTATTGTCTACCGCCTCTGTATATCCTCCGAAAGTGTCCAGGTCGGAATAAACCGGAATGGTCGGATTGATAGTAGAAGCTGCCCAGATGGCTTCCGTATTACCGAACGTGTTGTTATTGATGGAACCTTTTGCATTGATATTCAACTTCAGATGGTCTTTAAAGAAAGAAGGGTTGAGCGTAACACTTCCGGTGTATCGTTCGGCATTGTCCGTACGGAGCAGACCGCTTTGGTTGTAGTAACCTACCGATACGCGGATGGGCCAGTTCGGAGCAATCTTTCCGGTAATGCTCAGGTTGTTGTCCGTTCCGAAGGCATTCTGGTATATTTCATCGTTCCAGTCGGTGCGGGCTGTCCCCAACAAGGCTTGTTGGGCAGCCGTTCCTTGTGTCCGGATGGTGTTCACGAACTGGTCGTAACTCAACATGTCCGCTAACTTTGTACGGGTCTGAATAGAGTTGGTAGTGCTGAATGTGATTTTCATTTTGTCCGAACTTCCTTTCTTGGTAGTGATAAGGATGACACCGTTGGATGCACGCGAACCGTAGATCGCGGTTGAAGAGGCATCTTTCAGAATCGTCATGCTTTCAATATCATTCGGGTTGATGAGGCTCAGGAAATTGCCGTCATTACCGCTGATACCTCCTTGTTCCAGAGGCACACCGTCCAATACGATCAGCGGATCGTTACTTGCATTCAGTGAAGCTCCTCCACGTACACGGATCGTGCTTCCGGAAGTAGGCGAACCACTGTTGGACATGATTTGTACACCGGAGATTTTTCCGTTAATCAGTTGTTCGGGAGAACTTACCAGTCCCATGTTGAAGTCTTTGCTGCTGACATTCGTCACCGAACCGGTCAGGTCACTTTTGCGTTGCGTTCCGTATCCGATGACTACTACATCACTCAGTACTTGTGAGTCGCTTTTCATTTGTACATTCAGTACGTTGCCGTTTGCGGGGATAGCTATCACTTTAGTTTCGTATCCTACGTAAGAGAATTGTAGTTCCTTACTGTCTTTCGGTACATTCAGAGTGTAGTTTCCGTCAAAGTCGGTCACTGTACCCGTTGATGTTCCTACAATGAGAATGCTCACTCCGATCATCGGTTCTTTGTTCTCATCGATCACTTGTCCGGTCATTTTCTTGCCTCCCTGTTGGGCAAAGGCAGGAATTGCGCCTCCAAGAAAGGCTGTACATAAGATGAATAGTACAGTCAGATGGCGTAGATTTAAGATGTTACTGTTCATAATTATTGTGTAATTGATAATAGATTTATTTTATTGAAATATCGGTTAATAGTATCATTCCAGCCAGATCTCTCCAAGCTCGATCTCTGTTACCGGTCTGGCATTGCCCGGCATTGATATTTCCAGCTTTTCTGTTTTCTCCGCCTGGAAGGGTATTTCCGTTTCCGGCTGGAAGTACTGTTTCAGGAAGACGGGATAAGCTACCGGAAGCAATGCCGTGTCTGTCTGACGCAACCGGTTCAAAGGGATTCGTATGATTCCTTCCGGTGAGGGAGAAGGACAAGGGCTTTTGTACGTGTATCCGTCCGATGTAACGAAACCGGCACTGATTCCTTCCGGAAGAGCCTTCGCCCGGTTAACCCGGATACAGAGGACGGTACAATCTTTTATTTTGCCTTTTCTTCCGTCTATCTTATCTTTGACAAATGTGCGAAGGAAGTATTGCGGATTCTCTCCTTTTGATGTAAAGGTGAACCGGAGCAATGGCTTTTCTGTCGGAGATGAATCGGTTAAACTCCGGTGAAGCTCGTTCCATTCGGGGAGTGTATAGGCTTCTATCCGGCTATGGGTATCTGTTACAGTCAGTAACTGTATCGCACTACCTGGGGCGACTACACGGGTAGTCCAGTATTGGCTGAGGGTGTAGTCCCAGTCCAGCGGATTTCCGTTTGTACCGGAAGAACTTCCTGTAGCGGAACTCCCTGCAGGATAAGTACGGGTACTGTCGCCCCGGCAGACGATGATGTTATACCTGAAATAACCTTCTTTTATCTCTTCGGCGGGTATCGTTGCCTGATATGTATAGCCGTTTGTGCGCTGCATCTTGACGGACGGATTGTGATCGTTCCAGAAAGAGATCTTGTCGGTGTAAATGATGACGGAGTCGGGAAATTCCGGACCTGTTATCTGTGCTGTGATCTTCAATGGTTTGTTGGCTTCCACAGTGGTGGCAGGTGTATGCATAACTCGGTAACTCGTTGCCCGTGGTGCGGGAGCCGCGTATTCGCCCAGTCTGATCGTATTCCATTGCGAATCGGCTGTCCAGTTTTGCTTCGGCGCACAATGCTTGCGTTGCAGCAGGTAAACGCCCGGACGGAGGGAGTGAATCACTCCGTCTTTCACTTCCTCTTTTCTGCTGTTCTCTCTGTGGGCGGAGGAAGCAAGTGTTGAATTGGCCGGCGATTGAATGGCGGAAAGGGTGAATGCATTTCCCAGGTTCGGAAGTTGCAAGGCCATGTCCCAGGCACCGTAAGCGATGGTTACTACTTCTTTCTCCAGCGAAGGTTTGGCGAACGGATCATTGACGATGATTGCATCAGGCATCACTTCCAGTCTCCATACTCCGTCTTCCAGACGGTCTATGAAATAAGCGCCTGTACCTTCGTAGCGCACAACAGGAGAACTTCCACACCCTGCGATGGATACCAGTTGTGAGGCATCTTTGGGTTGCGTACGGGTGGTATTGGAGTAATAGAATTTATTTCCGTTGTTCAGTTCGCTGAGGTCTTCTGTATAGCTTACCCGGAAACCTTCACCGAACAACGTATCTTGTGGATAACTTCCGTAAGATGCGCCTCTCTTCAGGCTTTGTGCTGCCTCGGAAGCTATTTTCATGCTGATTGCCTTGTGCGGGGTATAGGCGAGATTCAGAAAATGTGTCTGATATTCGGTATTCGCGTAGGCAATGTCCATCGGGTCATATGAGAACTGGGTAATCCATTGAAAGCCGGCTGTGCGGAAAGTGCGGACCATAGCCGGATACATATAAGAGTACATGATATCCGCCGGATCAAATTCGTAAATCATTCGGGCTTTCTTATCGAAGCCTTTTACTTTATCGGCAAATGAAATATCGTAGCGGTCTACATAGGGAAGGAAGTTCCCTTGTTGTGTTTGTCCGGATACTAGACCGATGGGATACCATTGGTAAGTCGTTCCTTTGATATCGGTGTCATAGTATGCCTCTACTGTCCATTCGTTATGGCTTACATTGTAGAATACAGGCTTCCGGTTGCCGGCTTTGCGTATGGCTTTCAGCATTCGGTTGATGTAGGATTTTACTTCTTCCTTTGTGCCGGAATGGCAAGGTTCGTTATTTATTTCAAATCCTACAATAGACGGATCGTCCTTGTAAGCCAGTCCGGTGTAGGGATTGGTGTGTCTCACCAAACTATAGAGATATCTTTCTTGTGCGGCAATAGCTTCCGGTTCGGAGTGCATGCTGCATTTGTCGTACTTATAAGAAAAGCCGCTTGTCGGCTCGTTCCGTTCGGGATATCCGTTCCCGAAGTTTGTTTGTGCGGTAATCACGATATGGATATTCCGTTCTTTCAGCTTGGCAATCAGGTAGTCCATCAGGTCCAGATGATCGTTTTCTGAAAGATTTCCTTCTCCGTCTGTCAGTTCCACATCCCATAAGTGAATACGATAGGCATTGAATCCCAGTCGGGAAAGATGGTACACATCTTTATCTATAGCTGCCTTACGGTCTACTCCCAAGTATCCGAGAGCACGGTAAGCATGAGCGAAAGGGGTAGTATAATTTGCACCGAAGAAGGAAGCTTCCCGATGAGTGTCGCTCCAACGCATCACTCCGTTTCCATCTATATATATAGTAGGTATGGAAGTCGTTTTCCCTTGTGTGCCGACAAAGGTAAATAACAGGCAAATGCAGGTAAGAATAAACTGTCTTTTCATGCTATCAAATTTACTGGTTTGTTGATAGCGGCAAAGATAGATTACCTGTCATTTTAATAAAAGCACAGATTGGACATATAAGGATAAAAATAGGACGAAATGCCCTGAAATGCCCCTACAACTCATCATTCAGGTATTGGCGTGGCGTTTTTCCGAACTCTGCCTGAAAACATTTGGAGAAATAAGAGTGATTGGAAAAGCCTACCATATACATCACTTCGGCAACGGTGAATTTCTTTTGTTGCAGTAACATGGCAGCCTTCTTCATTCGGATAGATTTGATATATTCCACCGGAGACATTCCGGTCAGTTGTTTGATCTTCCGGTAAATCTGCTTGTTACTGATTCCCGACAGTTCGCAAAGTGCATTTACATTCAGGTCTGCATCGGAGAGGTGATCTTCGATCAGACGGATGATGTTCGAAAGGAATTTCTCATCCTGTGACTCAGCTTCGATCGGTTTAAGTACAGGAAGAGACTCTAACTGCTTTTTAGACTGTGCAGCCGGTATTTCATCCTCTTCTACTGCGGTGACCGGAATACTCAGTCCGATGGAAGTTCCCTTTCCTTTTTCGGAAGTGACTCCGTTGATAGAGCCACCATGCAGTTCTGTGTAAGTCTTTACCAGGTAAAGCCCGATACCGGTACCTTCTTTGCTGCCGCTATGAGGTGACTGGAAGAAACGTTGGAAAATATAAGGAATATCCTGTTGCGGGATACCTGCTCCTGTGTCGGATACGCAAATTTCCAGCAGACCGCTTTCTTGCCGATAGAAAAGGGATAAACGGATATTTCCACCCTCGGAGGTAAACTTGACGGCATTCGACAATAGATTATCCAATATCACTCCTAGTTTGATCGCATCCATATCGGCATAAATCTTTGCTTTGTTTGCTTCGAAATGGAAAGTGAACCGTTTGTCTTCTTCATATACAGAGAATAGACTGCGGCTGAACGATACCAGTTCGATGCGCGACAGGATAAGCAATGAATCTTTATTGTCTTCAATCCGGTTGAAGTTGAGTACCTGATGAATCAGCGAGTTTATTTTCATGGCGTTGCGCTGAACCTCTTCCAGTGTTTGCTTCTCATGCGCTTCCTCTGTAGCCGGAAGTAATTGGCTGATGGGAGCAATAATCCTGCTGAGAGGCGTCTTTAATTCATTGGACAGGGTGGTGAAGAAGGCCATTTTCTGGCGGGACTGCTCTAGAATCTTCTCTTTTTCCCTGCGTTCTGCTTTCAGGCGGTTTTTTACCCGGAAGAAGTTGATTGTCCATGCAATCAGGCTAAGCAGCAGTAAAACATAGATGGCTTTTGCCCATATTGTATAGTACCACGGCGGAAGAATCCGGATATTCAGAATATAAGGCTGGTCGGACGGCTGACCGTCTTTTCCCAGTTTGCTGATAATAAGCTGATAATTTCCGTAGCTCAGATTACTGTATGTAATGCGGTTGATATTGGATTTCAGGAAGTTCCATTCTTTGTCCATTCCTTCCAGACGATAAACGAACTTGTTTTTCTCATCCAGTGAATAAGGAAGATCGGATAATTCGAATGACAGGTTATTCTGATTATATTTTAATTCGATCGAGTTGGTATATCGGATATTGGGCACGTCATCTCTGGTGCGTGGTGATACCAGTTGATTGTTAATGTATAAGGCAGTCAACAGGATCGGGCGTTCCGGTTGGTGTATGGTTTGTATATCGGGGTGTGAGATACCGAAGCCGTCAGCTCCTCCCAGATAAATGCAATTCTCTTTCGGATCGAATAGCAGGCTTGTGAAGCGCTTGTCTGTCATATTCTGCAGCCGGGCATCCATTGTTTTCCGGTCGATTATCCAAAGTCCGTTGGTAGTGGACACCCAGATGTGATTCTTTACGGAAGTCATGGACAAAATCTCGTTGTTGCTGAAACTTCCGAAAGAGATACTTTGCTGGCTCTCGTCTTTGGGATTGATACGCATGACACCGCCATGAAACCCTACCCAGAGCATACCGTCCTCATCACATAACAGGTAGTTGGGGCTTTTCTCTCCGTTTAATTCGTCAGCAAATAATTTTGTCACTTCCCGTGTGCGGGGATTAATTTTGTCTATCCCTTTATTATTGTAGAGCAACACCCATACATTGCCTTCATTATCGGGAATAATCTGGTTGATAAACATGCCGGACAGTCCGTTGTGGACGGAGTAATTCTGTTCGGCTACATATTGTCCGGAGGCAGACTGCATCAGCCTGTGCTTGTCTACTACAAAGATTCCTCCCAGACAGGTTGAAATCCACAGATGTCCGGCATTGTCTTCGAACATATAATAAGTCCAGTTGGTGTTATATGTTCCTGTACTGTCTACAATGTTATAGTGCACGAATTGGCGGGTTGCATAATCGTAGCGGTTGATGCTTCCGTCGGTAGCTATCCATAGCTGCTGTTCCTTATCTTCGTAAATATGCCGGATACGGTTGTGTGATAACGGATAAGTCTTGTCACCCATTCTGTACCAGATAGCGTTATGCTTGTCTCCGGCAGGATCGGTGAAGCGGATTAATCCGTTGGTACCTCCAAACCAGTAGAAACCTTTTGAGTCGCGGAATAGGGAGTAGAACTGATTTCCGTCTCCCGTACCTGTAATCTGTGAGATCGGAATAAATTGCAGGGCGCTGTTGTAGCGTGAAAGGGAAATGCCGTAGTCGGTGCCCAGCCAGATGTTATGTTCCTGATCGGCAAAGATATTCCAGATGATGTTATTCGTCAACGACTGGATATTGCGGGAATCGTGAATGATGTGCTGTAGAGGAGTGACATCATTGTGATAGACGTACAGGCCGTTGTCCGTACCTGCCAGCAGATATCCATTTCCATCCAGAGCCAGTGATTTGATCGAGTTGTTATGGAAGGCTTCTGTCTGCTTCATCTGTCCGGTTGATGGAAAATACTGGAAAAGGTAACCTTCCGTACCGATCCAAATACATTGGCGGCCCGTATCTTCCAGCAAGGAATTGACGAACAGGTTGCTTTGACTGCTATTGACGGGAAGGGGAATCTTTTCGAATTTCCCGTTTGAGGCAATATAGCGGCACAGCCCGTTGTAGGTTCCCACATAAATCTGATTGTCTCCGGTGCGGATAATGGAGTAGATGGTATTATGGGGTAATCCGTTGCGCTTTGTGCCGAGAGGACTTAGCTTCCGGTTTTGCAGCTGATAGGTGTATAAGCCATTTAATGCGCCTATCCACAGGGTATCTCCTTGAAGTGCCATTGTGCGTACATCTGTCGGAAAGTCTGTTGCCGGTTGCTCGTAGCGGTCAGTCCGGTAATTGTAGATTAGGATTCCGTTGTCCGTACCCATATATAAATAGGTGTTATCTATAATGACACCGCAATAGATACGGGTGTTATTGATTTCTCCGTAAGTGAAATGCTGCTGTGTGGAATAACCGTCATAACTGAATAATCCCTTGTTGGAACCTATCCATATCAGTCCTTCGCTGTCTTGAAGGAAACAACTGACCACCGATGCTTCAGCACCGAGATAAATATTGTCGAATTGCTGATAATTTACTTTTTGTCCATAGGCGGTGCTGCTTTGAATGCAACATGCACAAAGGAAAAAAAGAATGGCTATGATTCGTTGATACATGATATCAGGTTTGCAAGGCATTAAATCTTTAATTGTTGTGTTAATATTAGCACTCTTGATTGCAAATGTAGGAAAAATGTCGGTTACACTTGTAAATCTCCCCGTCTTTTTGTTCCTTTGCTCTATATTTATAAAACAGAATAGTTCGGAATGAAAAAGCTAATTTATCTGCTTTTGTTACCATTGGCTCTGGCAGTGGCAGCCTGTGGCGGTAAGAACGGAAGTTCAAATAAAGAATCGGTATTGGCAAGGCAAGACAGTGTAGATGCTCACGGGTTGCAGCGTATGCAAAGTTCAAAAGCTGAAACTGATATTAAGTTTAAGGGAAGAGACTATCATTCGCTGGTTTCGCGTACTCCTGACGAAAGTCTGCCTCACGTCTCCAATGAGATGGGGGATACGTATGTAGACAATAAAATAGTGTTGCGCATCACCCGGGGAAGTGAAAACGTACTCAACAAGACATTTACGAAGAACGACTTTTCATCGGTAGTCGACGCGAAATTCCTTTCAAAATCCATACTTGAAGGAATCGTATATGACAAGACTACACCGGAGGGAATTGTCTACGCCGCCAGTGTGTGCTATCCGCAGACCGATTTGTATGTTCCGCTTTCCATCACTGTAACGGCCGATGGAAAAATGAGCATAAAGAAAGTAGATATGTTGGAAGACGATTATACGGAAGAAACACCTGAATAGGCTTGTGAATGGGGATATAAGACGTTTCTGACAGAAGAATTGCACAAATGTGAAAGCATTTGAGACAAACGAAAGGCAGCCGTAAGGGTTGCCTTTCGTATTTTTGCACCGTCGATAAACTTAATACCGGATAGAATGAAAAAATACATTTTGGTTATTTATATGATGGCGGCAGGATGCACGATGCTGACTGCTCAGACTAAAAATACGCAAACACTGATGCCACTCACCGAACGGGTAAACGTACAGGCTGACTCTGCACGTATCAACCAGATTATTGACGGTTGCTGGGTAGCTGTCGGGACGAATAAACCTCATGCCATTCAGCGTGATTTTACCAACCTGTTTGATGGCAAGCCCTCCTATCGCTTTGAACTCAAAACCGAAGACAATACACTGGAAGGTTATGCGAAAGGAGAAACGAAAGGACGTGCCGAGTTTTCATATTGCTATGCAACTTCTGACGATTTTAGGGGATTACCTGCCGACGTTTATCAGAAAGCACAGATCACAAAGACAGTTTATCATCACGGGAAGGGAGCTTGTCCGCAAGGAAGTTCCCGCGACTATGAGTTTTCGGTTTTTATTCCTTCTTCTTTAGACAGCAATGTCTCCACCATCTTTGCCCAATGGCACGGAATGCCCGACCGGACGCTGGTCCAGACTCCTCAGGGCGAGGTGAAGAAACTGACTGTTGACGAATTTGTAGAACTGGAAAAAACGACCTTCTTCAAAAAGAATGTCGGACACGAAAAAGTGGCCAGACTGGATAAACAAGGTAATCCGGTGAAAGATAAAAATGGAAAACCTGTATATAAGGCAGGAAAACCCAACGGATGGTTGGTTGAACAGGGAGGATACCCGCCATTGGCATTCGGATTTTCCGGAGGACTGTTTTATATCAAAGCAAACTCCGACCGTAAATGGCTGACAGACAAAGATGACCGTTGCAATGCAAACCCGGGAAAGACGCCCGTTATGAAACCGCTGACTTCTGAATACAAGGCATCCACCATTGCCTACAAATTACCTTTTGCCGATTTCCCGAAAGACTGCTGGATTACTTTCCGTGTCCATATCGACTGGACGGTTTATGGCAAGGAAGCGGAAACGATTGTGAAACCGGGCATGCTGGATGTACGGATGGATTATCAGGAGCAAGGTAAGAAAGTGAGCAAACACATTGTCGATAATGAGAAGATTCTGATTGGACGTAACGACGAAGACGGGTATTACTTTAAGTTCGGAATTTACCGCGTAGGTGATAGTACCGTTCCCGTTTGCTACAATCTCGCAGGATATTCGGAAAGATAAATAGGTAAATAGTTAAGGTTAAAAGTTAAGGTGAAGAGAGAGCGATCCGGATGTTCCTGAGTGGGCATCCGGATCTTTTTTATGGGGTAAATTCAAGACTGAAAGTTAAAGAACATAAAAAAGAATGTGATCTCTGGTTATTCCCAAATCTTTCCTAAATCTGTATCGTTATTTGCAGTATAAAACTTATCAGATATAGTATTAACTAAAAAGAATAACGATTATGAAGAAAATTTTATCTTTGCTTGTGATGGCTATTGTAGCTATACAGTTCTCATTTGCCGGCGATGTGATTACAAAGGATATGAATCAGCTACCGCTTCCGGCACGCAACTTTATCAACCGTCATTTTACCAAACCTCAGGTAGCTCATATCAAGATTGATAAAGATCTGTTGGAGTCTGCCAAGTATGAAGTGTTATTGACGGACGGTACGGAAATAGATTTTGATAGCAAAGGTAACTGGGAGGAAGTAAGTGCTAGTAAAGGGCATGCAGTTCCGGTAAGTGTTGTTCCTTCGTTTGCTGTCAGTTATCTGAAAGAGCATAACTTCACAGAGCCTGTGACAAAAGTGGAGCGTGACCGGAAAGGATATGAAGTGGAATTAAGTACCGGCGTTTCTTTCAAGTTCGACAAGAAAGGAAAATTCCTGAAAGCGGATGATTGATGATTAAATGAAAATATGATATAACCTAAATCCTAAGAATTAATTATGTTGAAGTTTAAGTTTGGCGCATGGGCAGTCGTTTTAATGCTGACTGCCTTCTCTTTCAGCGCATGTGATGATAATGATGATGAAACGTATAATCCGCCTGCCAATATCACAGAGGCATTGAAGCAACTATATCCGAATGCCCAGAATGTGGAGTGGGAGATGAAAGGAGATTATTATGTAGCTGACTGCTGGGTGACTGGTGACGAACTGGATGTCTGGTTCGACGCGAATGCCAACTGGGTGATGACGGAAAACGAACTGGATAGTATCGATCAGTTAGTACCTGCCGTTTATACCGGTTTCCGTAATTCCAACTACAGTTCATGGGTAGTGACCGATGTGTTTGTATTGACGTATCCGCAGCATCCTACTGAGTCCGTGATTCAGGTGAAACAGGGAAATCTGAGATTTGCACTGTACTTTTCGCAGGAAGGAGGCTTGTTGCATGAAAGGGATATCACCAATGGCGATGATACGAATTGGCCGGTTATGGAGTAGAATTAGTTATGTACAGAGGAATGTGGACAGACACTCCTCTGTAGTCATTATATTACATTTGTTGATAATCTTTGGCCAGTCCTCCTTCGCTGGTTTCCTTATACAGTGAGGGCAGGTCATGTCCGGTTTGTTTCATTACCTGTACCACTTTGTCGAAAGAAACACGGTGCATACCGTCTGTAAAGGCTGAATAAAGATTGGCATCCAGTGCACGGGCGGCAGCATAAGCATTCCGCTCGATACAAGGGATTTGAACGAGACCGCATACGGGGTCGCAAGTCATCCCCAGGTGGTGTTCCAGCCCCATTTCCGCAGCATATTCAATCTGTGCCGGACTTCCTCCGAATAATTGATTGGCTGCTGCTGATGCCATCGCGCAGGCAACGCCGACTTCTCCCTGACATCCTACTTCCGCACCGGAGATGGACGCATTGAACTTGACAATGTTTCCAATTAGCCCAGCTGTAGCCAAGGCGCGAAGAATCCGCATGTCACTGAAGTCACGGCTTTTTTGTAAATGATAAAGTACTGCCGGCATCACTCCGCAGGAACCACAGGTAGGGGCAGTCACGATCTTTCCACCGGAAGCGTTTTCTTCGCTGACTGCCAGTGCGTAAGAGAAAACGAGTCCTCTGGATTGCAGAGATTGTTTGTATCCGGTAGCACGTATATAATAGGTGGAAGCTTTTCTACGTAAGTTCAGCGGTCCGGGCAATACACCTTCCGCTTCCAGACCTCGGTGGATAGCGTCTTTCATTGTGTCCCATACTTCTGCCAGATAGTCCCATATATCCTCGTTCTCACATTCCTTGACATACTCCCAATAACTTTTTCCGGTACGTTCACACCATTGCAGGATTTCGGTCATGTTGTTCATGCCGTATACTTCCGGGCTTTCGATTGTCGGGTTGTCATTATTCTCTGCCAAAGCTCCGCCACCGATACTGTAAACCGTCCAGTTTTCCAATATCTTGTTGTTTGCATCCAGAGCGGCAAATGTCATTCCGTTCGGATGGAAGGGGAGGAAAACTTTGGGTTGCCATACGATTTCTACCGGAGCGGCAGGTTGTAAAGTATCTATGATAGCCACATCCGTCATGTGCCCTTTGCCTGTAGCTGCCAAACTTCCATAAAGGGTTACTTTGAAAGATGCGGCATCCGGATGACGTTCAACAAACATTTCTGCAGCTTTACGAGGGCCCATTGTATGACTGCTGGAAGGACCTGTGCCGATTCTGTATAATTCTTTTATTGATTTCATGGATGGGTGCGCTTTAGTTAATACCATTTCTTTTTTCTGAAGTACAAATATACAATAATACCGATAACCGCCATTATAATCCAGGCAAATAAATATCCGTACCGCCAGTCCAGTTCGGGCATCCATTTGTAATTCATTCCCCACACACCGACAAGAAACGTTAGCGGGATGAAAATGGTGGATACGATGGTCAGCCGCTTCATGATATCGTTCATTCGTAAATCATTGTTCGAGATATACAGGTCGACTAATGAAGACAGTGTTTCACGGCAGATTTCAATCGTTTGTAATACAAATTGTAAATGGTCGTTCACATCATTGTAGAAGGCACGGTTTACTTTATGTATAAGGAGATTTTCTGCCCGCAACAATTTTACATATTGCTCTTTAAGCGGGAGGATGGCCTTTTTCATCAGCATATATTGGCGGCGCAGCCCCTGAATCTGAATGCCGATGTCATTCTCATTGGTAATCATCAGCAGTTCTTCTTCCAGGTCTTCAAGTGCATCGTCGATGGAAGATATCGTTGAAATGTAGTTCGCCATGATGCTGTTCAGCAATACACTGAGCAGATAATCCGTCAGACGGCTACGGATTTTCAGTATATCGTTTCTCAATGCGGCGTTGATTTCATCAAAGAAATCTGTTTCTTTTTCAAGAAAGGTAAGTACATAGTTATTTCCCAGAATGATGCAGACTTGTTGTTGGAGCAATCCGTCGAGGTCATCATCCTCTTTATGCTCATTGGGATAGAATATTTTCAGGATCAGGACAATATATTTGTCATGCTCTTCTATTTTCGTCGGGTGGTCGGCATTTAATATGTCTTGTAAAACGAGGAAGTCTATTTCAAAATGACTGCAAATCTCACGGATGGTTTCCGTATCTTTCAGCCCGTGTACCTGCAGCCAGTTGATTCGTTCGTTATCCAATGTTTCTTTGACGCTTTGGAAGGTGTCACCGGAACTTTCCTGCATCTCGGTTGCATTGTATGTGCAGAGATGTAAATGGGTGGGGGTAAGGCTGTCCCCTGTGTAAATAAGCTTTTCGCTTAACAGATTATTCTTCATGCTTTATTCTCGTTTTAGAAAATCACTGTAACACAAAGGTAGTGGTTTTCTAAATGAGAACAAGTTCTTCGATCGTTTTGTTTTCAGATTAGTCAAAATCGACTACCGTAATTCCGGCACCTCCGAACTGGACATGCTCGTCTGCATAATGACTGACGCCCGGTACGGTGGACAGGTATTGGCGGATGAGTGTACGGAGTATTCCGGTTCCTGTTCCGTGAAGAATACGTACACGGTCCATGCCGACAAGGATGGCATCGTCTACGAAATAAGTGATAGCCTGCAGAGCCTCGTCACCACGCATCCCCCGTACATCAATATCTTGCTTGAAATTAAGCTTCTTCTCGTACATCTGGTCATGTGTCTGACTGCTGACAAACGTACTTTTGGCTATTCCTTCCGTCTTGGGGGCTGCGTTGCTTCGCTCCAGACGATCCAGTTTCACCGTGGTTTTAATGCTTCCGAAAGCGACGGTTGCATTTTTACCATTGATTTCCATGACCTGTCCGACGCTTGTCTGTCCCTTGATCTTTACGTTCTCGCCAACAGTGATAGGTATTACTTTAGGGGTAGCGGCTGTCTGTGATGCGGCGTTTTTCGGTTCGTTTTTCTTGTTTTTCTTCCGTTCCTGTTTCTCTTTCAGCTTCTCCATTTTGCGGGCAATCTTTTCTTCCTGTTCTTTGGAAGTCATTGTTTCCAGGGAAGTACGGAAATCGTTCAGCTCCTGGCGTACTAGGTGAGTCTTTTCTTTTTCGGCCTGAGCTTCTTTAATCGTACGGATGGTATTTTCGATGCGGGCGTTCGATTCCTGCAACATTCGTTCAGCTTCTTCTTTAGCTTGTCTGATAATCTCCTTCCGTGATTTTTGCAACTCTTCCATTTCCGTTTGATAACGGGCGATGGTGTCTTCCATGTGTTTTTCCCGTTGGCGGATCGTTTGTCGTTTCCCTTCCCAGTAGCGCTTGTCGCGTACAATGTCCTGAAGATATTTATCGGCATTGATGTATTCGCTTCCTACAATTTCCGAAGCATCTGCAATCACATCTTCCGGCAATCCGATTTTCCGGGCAATCTCTACGGCAAATGAACTGCCCGGATTTCCGATTTGTAGTTGAAAGAGTGCCTGCATCAAATGGCGGTCGTAAAGCATGGCGCCGTTGACTACTCCTTCATGATCTTCGGCAAAATGCTTCAGATTCTGATAGTGAGTCGTTATTACTCCGAACGTTCCTTTCTGATTGAAACGTTTCAGCACAGCTTCGGCGATGGCTCCTCCGATCTGTGGTTCCGTACCTCCCCCGAACTCGTCGATCAGGATGAGGCTGCGTTCATTGCAGCTTTTCATCATGATTTTCATATTGGTCAGGTGCGAAGAATAAGTACTCAGGTCATCTTCGATGGACTGTTCGTCACCGATATCGATGAAGATACTGCTGAACATACCTGCATGACTGCGTTCGTGCAAAGGAATCAGCATACCGCATTGCAACATATATTGTAGCAAACCGACTGTTTTCAGACAGACAGACTTTCCTCCGGCATTGGGACCGGAAATGATAAGGATACGCTGCTTTTGGTTTAGTTCTATATCCAGTGGAACAACCTTTTTCCCATGTTTGGCTAATGAGAGTTGCAGTAAGGGATGCACTGCCATTGTCCAATCCAATAGTTGTTCCTTTTCTACTGTCGGTTTCAGGCTGTTGGTCTGTATGGCAAAATAACTTTTCGCACGGATAAAGTCGATCTCTGCCAGAAATTCATACGATTGAAGGATGTCTGGAATAGATGGACGCAGGATATTGGAAAACTCTGTAAGGATACGAATGATTTCCCGTCGTTCATCCCCTTCAAGTTCGCGAATACGGTTGTTGGCTTCTACGACCTCTGCCGGTTCGATGAATACGGTCTTTCCACTTGCCGATTCATCGTGCACGATACCTTTGATCTTTCGTTTTAATCCCGGTGCGACAGGAATAACGAGACGGCCGTCACGCATAGTCGGAGCTACGTCTTTGTCTACATAGCCTTCAGATTGTGCATTGCGCAGGATACTGTTTAGTGAACGTGAGATACTTCCCATTGTGCTGGACAGCTCCCGACGGATACGGGCCAATTCGCTGGATGCATTGTCTTTTATTTTTCCATATTTATTAAGGATACCGTCTATTTTACCAATCAGTTGAGGGAATACGGCTATATCTCCCGCCAACCGTTTCAGGCTGGGGTAGGGTACATCGTTTTCCTCCTCTTCTTCATTCCGGTGTAGAAAACGTACGATATCACGAATAGTCTCTAATGAACGGTGTAGGTCAAATAGTTCTTGTTCGTCCAAATACATGCCTTCTATCCGTACCCGTTTCAGTGATGGGCGGACATCGAAGAAGAATTGATCGGGAAATCCGTCTTCTTCCTGAATGATACGCACAAATTCAGTTACCTGGTTCAGTTTCTCTTCCACTTCTTCAAATTGCTCGGTAAAGCTCATGTCTGAAACCCGTTCTTCGCCTAAAGTGCTGAGACACTTGTCTTTCAGTAACTGCCTTATTTGGTCGAATCCTATCTTTTGCTCAAAATTTTGAGGATATATCATGTCTTTATACTTATTATAGGCTGCAAAAATACGATTATTTCGCGAAAAAAATGTCAGATTGTTTGCAGATTTAAAAATGATTCGTACCTTTGCACCGCTTTTAACGAAAAGCACTTCTGATAAGGAAGTTTTGGAGAGGTGGCAGAGTGGTCGATTGCGGCGGTCTTGAAAACCGTTGTACTGCGAGGTACCCGGGGTTCGAATCCCTGTCTCTCCGCAATAAACGCTGAAAATCAGCAAATTGTGAAATAAACACCCAATTTTACACCCAAGAATGTAAAATTGGGTGTTTTTGCATTATTTAAGATTAGCTTTATTGCAGTTATATAAAGGTAATCAAATGGAGTTTAGTATACTATCATTTGACTACCTTTTTTGATTTATTCTATGATGCCGGGTTTGGGGATTATGTGCATAACGAATCGTTGGTTATCTTTATTCCCTCTAATATCAGGTTGAACTCTAAATTTACTTGATTGTCCACTTCCTGAAATTAGAACCTCACAATTGCCAAGTGAATCGAACTCAATACCATTACTTGACCAGAATTTAATTAAAGCTAATGCTCTTTCATAGCTAAGCTCATAATTTCTTGTATAATAATCTTTTGATGATTGTCCTTCTATGATAAGCATATATTGAGCTTCTGGAATTTTGCTTTTGGCACTATTCATAAAATGGACGATTGCCAGACCTGCTTTTAGTAATTTATCAAGTTGCTCTTGCTCTATATCATAAATATTAGAACTATAGGTATTAAAAGATACTTCAATGTCTTTTAATGTATGCCTCTTAAATTGCTCATCGTATGCGAAATACTTATTATCTATCTCTTTAATAGAGTTATTTAGTTCTTCGATTTTTCTGAGCTGTTCTTCTTTAGCATTTACCTCTTTATCTAATTGGTCATTAATGCCTTTCATTTTAACAACGCACACTATAAATAGAACAAGCATAATAAAAAATAAGCTTGTCATGAGGTCAGAATAACTTAACCAGAAAGTGTTACTTCTGTTTCTTGGCATAATTACTTTTCTTCTTTTAAGTCCTTAATAGATTTTGTCATTGTTTCTATTGCCTTAAGAATAGATTTGTTCAACTCTATGCTCTCAAGTTGAGCGTTATGATAATCTGTTCTAAGGTTTAAGATTTCGCCTTTCATATCCTTATAACATTCCGCTTGAACTTGCGTATATTGTACCATTGTATCAAGCACTTCTTTCAATTTATCAAATGTATCAAAGAACTCTTTATTATTAGCCACAAAATTTTGTATATGTTCTGTTGAGGCCGTAAGTTGGGTAGATAAGCTTTCAGATACTTGCTTCCCTTCAGATATAAACAAATCAAATTCCTTTCTCCAAATATCCCTTGCTTCTGCTCCTGTTGGAAAATGAGTCGTTATGGCTTCTTGAAATTCGCGTTGAAGTTCTGTTGTCTTGTTTTGATTACTGACCACCACAGACAATCCTGTAGAAAAGTCCTTGAACTTATCAATGATTGTTTGAGTTTGATTAACAATACCTGATACATTTGCTATGGTAGAATTAAGTTGTTCTTGATAAGATTTGAAAACATTTAAAGAATCGGCAGAATCTTTTAACTGCATAAATGTTGCAGCTATTTTATTAGCCGTTTGCGTAAGGCTCAGTTTGTTTATTTCGGCTAAGACAAGATGCTGTTTTTCAAGATTGTCATTCAATAATTCTGCCGAATTAGCATACGCATCAAGATTACGTCCGAACTTGTCCACAAAATGTCCAAGCACACCTTTTAATGAATTTAGACTTGAAGCCATACTATTTGATAATAACGGCATCAACTCTCTTCTTAAAAAGTTCATGTATTCTTCTTTGCCCTCATTGGATTTGGCTACAGCAGATTTATATGATATAGCGCTATTATATACAGTAAAGCCCAATCCCAGTAAACTTGCGCACATGGCTGCTATAATACCATACAAAAGGTGCTGCAATCCACTTAAATTATCAGTTTCGCCAAAAATCTGATTGAAATCAACCCCTATCAGCCCCGTAATTATACCAACGAATGTTCCTGCTAAACCTAAATAGAGAGGAACGTTAAGGCTATTATGTATTTCATCTTCTAATGCTCCTTTTTGACTATCACAAATATCTTCAAGTATTCCCAAATCTGCGCTTGTTCCAGTATTTTTGCACAAATATTCATTAGTGCGATAAATAATCAATCCTAATTTCCCATAGATATTTCTGTTTTGAGGAACTATCAACGACAAATCTGTATATTCATCACCGCTATCATCTTCATCGCTATAACGGGAAGGTATGTTCTGCAAGAACTTCTGTAATGAGGACTTATTTTGCAAGATACCAGATGTTATCGATGTTTCTTTGAGAGACAAATTATCAACATCTTCAAATAGACCTTCCAATTCTGAAATTTTTTTCTTTGTTTTAAGAAAGCTATAGATTTGGGCTGCAATAACAATCAAGACAACTATTATAGCAATAATCAAGCCGATATATTCATGTAAATTATTCATTGTCATTATATTTTTTGATTATTTGATTTCGTCGAACAAATTGTTGGTTTGTTCCTTTCTCTTTTCTTTCGCTTTTTTCTTTAACTCTTTCTTAAATTCTTTTTCTCTGATTTTTTTCTCTTCTATTTCCTCCTTGTTCATAGGCTTGTAATTATCCATATTATCAGGATATTTACCCTCTATATATAATTTTACCAAGCCGGCATGAGACATAGGTTTTGAAATATCACGAAAATCTATATTTGTATTATAGTCAAGTAAGACTATATCTTGAATTTTGCTTTGTTCCTTTATTCTCTCTACAACATGGTGGACTTCTGGCACATTATCTAACACCCATTTATAGGTAGGAAGATAAATGAGCATTCTTGCTTCAAAATACCCCAACAGTTCTTTGCTGTATGCACCCTTACTATGTCCTTTGGGTACACCATATTTCCGTACCGTTCTTTTCAAATCACGCATGGTGTCATTCTTAAATGTTGCAAAATCAACGCCTACACCTTCAAAGACCTTTAACCCTTGCCACACAGCTTCAACACAAGTTGCCTTTAATCCGTCAGTAAAAGGAATAGGAATGTTCCCATGAGGATAAAATGGACTCAGAATCTTTGCATACCGAGTCTCTGAGTTAGAAGTGATATCCAAGATTACAGCGTCTGGATATTCTTCTTTTATCTTCTCCAATTTTCGTTTCCTACTTTCTATGTATATCATAATCAAAAAGTATCAAGGTTTATAATATATTTCTTGGGAATGAATGTCATGACCATTACTTCCGCTTGGAAATACGGTCGTTCATTTTCGTCTAAATCAAAATGTTTATGTGCCTTAACGGTGGAAAAATGTATTTTCTTAAAATCTTCCAAGGATTTGCCTATATTAGGTGTTCGTTTCGTAGTTGTAGCATTCATGTCTGCATACATTGTATGCTGCAAATATACCACACTTGGATCTATTCTTAGAATGACAGGATTACTAATTCTCCCATCTTTCATGGCAACATACATCATAGGATGTTCTGTTGTGAAGCTCAAACGAACATAGTCTTGTAAATTCCGCATCTCATCCAAATTACGGCTTAAATTTCCGCCTCCGGGATTCGGTATGTCGATTTTATGCTTTTCACAATAACTCCAAGACAACAACCCTCCATGCCGTTTAATGGATGGAATATTCCTTCTATCTGTAAAATGATACAAATAGCGGATACCATTGTTTTCCAATACTTGCTTGAATGCAAGCCAATTTTCTTTGCGTTCAGCAGACAACGATTCCAATCTTTGCCTTTCCGCTTGTTCGGCTTGTTCTTTTTTTCGGGCTTCTTCCGCAAGTCTATTTGCTTCCTGCTGTCGCCGTATTCGTTCTTCTGCTATTCTTTTTTCATTCTCTACCTTTTCCTTTTCTTCTCTTTCTCTTTTCTTACGTTCTTCTTCCTCTTTGCGTTTTTGCTCTTCGGCTAACTTAACAAATCTTTCATGTTCTAATTCTTTTTCTAATTCAGATAATGATTTTTGTATATTCGCGTATTGTTTTATTATAATCGAATCTTTTGTACGCACTATTTCATGCGTAATTTCATCCATTATTTGCTTTGCCTCTTGACACTTTCGCTGCGCAATAAGGATTTCAAGTTTATCCAATAATAATTTTGCCTTTTCCTCTCGTACTTTTAATTCATATGCCTCTTTTCTTAATCTTTCATCTTTTAAAGCTTGGAGAGAAGGTATATTCTCAAATTTATGCGGTGAAAAGACACGAGTTTGTAATTCATCTTTTTGGGGAGGAATATTTAAAACATACCAATCAGTTGATGATTGTTTAAGTTTGTCCCTATTTTGCTTTACACGTTCTTTTCTTTTGTCAAATTCATCACAAAGCGATTTAGGTGCAGATGGCTTGAGTTCACCATTTGAAAGGATTTCAGTTGGTGAACTATCATATAATCCAAACAGTTTTTTAAGCCATTTAAAAATCATACTATATACCTTTTAACACGAAGCGTGGAACTGTATGCCACACTCTACTTGAAGGTCGTAGGAAACCTTGGATACAGATGTAACAATAGCAGCCCACGCTATAGCGTGAGAACCACTATGCTATCCTTGTATCCAATTTGAAAATTTCCTACGTTTTCAAGTACAAGATAAGCATAACGCTTCTTCTTTTTCTTCTATGTCTTGGAAATGGTTGCCCCAATCCACTTACAAAGATATGGAATTTTATTGAGATACAATCAAATACTATCAAGATTACATTCTGAATCCTCTACTTTTTCTTGGTTCTTCTGCTGATTGTCGCAAACCATGCCTTAATTTCTCCCATTGCTCCTTGAACCATTCTCCTATCGGCTGTTTGTTTATAGTTAGTATTAATTTACGATTATCGGTCGGATTTTTCTCTACCTTGAAGATGTCGTTTTTGATTTCAAACTTTCTTCTATGTTCCTCAGAATAAATCTTACCATTGCATTTGATAGCTTCTTTCTTTGTCAAGAGGCTTTCTATCATATCTTTGGTAAATCCGATAACAGTGCATAATTTTTCCATTCTCAACATCTCTTTGAACACGGGAAACCATTTGTGGGCTTTTTCAAGCAAGGTGTTCAGTCGTGATATTTCCCTGTCTTTGGCTTCAAGTTCTTGGTTATGTATTCCTTGAAGATTGCGTATTTGTTTGCCGTGCTGTTCCTGTATTTGTAGCATCTTGGCTTTTAGTTCGTCAATACCCTTATTGCGCTTGACCGCTTCCTGACGCAATTTCTCGTTGGCTTGTTCCAGTTCTTTCAACTTTCCACTTCCGAAAAGAGAACCAACTCCGCTTGCTATGGCAGTGGCAGCATCAGTGGCTACACTTTTGAGTTTGTCCGTGCGTATCTCTGATTTTACCTGTTTAAGCTCCTGTTCGGCAAGACTTATCTGTTGTTCTTTGTGTCGCTTGGTTTCATCTATACGTTGCAGTTCGGCTTTCTGTTTCTCGATGATGAAATCGTTTCGCTCCAAATGCTCCTTGTCTGTAATAGTCTTGGATTGCCCACGTTCCATAAAAAGAATATCAGATGCCAAAGTCTGCATTTCCATCATATCATTGTCATTGAGTTTTTGGCTCTTGCCTGTGTCGTGGTTCATCCAGTCGAATACGATGTGTGCGTGGTAATTCGGTTTGAACCATTTTTCACCTACTTGGAAACTTTCCTTGTCCTCTGCATCAGGCTGTCCGTTCAGCCAATGCCCTTCATCTTTGTGTAGGAAGATTTGAAGCGGAGTGATGCCCCAACGTCTTTGGCATTCCTCGCCAAATTTCTTCACGTCTGCCAATGTGGTGTCCGGTTTGATAAGCAACACACCCTCACGGATGGGCGAGCATCCTGCCACTTTTATGATTTTTCCGTTCTTTCCTTTGCGTTCTCGCTCTTTCTCTTGCATGGCACGACCTGTCTTTTCCTTTACCATCCGTTTGATGTTGTCGTAGTGTGTCTGCAAATTCGAACTGCCGAAGTCCGGGTTTATCCATTGCTCGTTGTCAGCGGATAGTTCAGGCACGATGTAGATTCTGGACTCTCCGATATTACGCATATACTCGGCAGTCCTCCTGTTGTGAGCCTCGCTTGACTTGGTGTTGCAAGGTTTGATATGTATGCTTGATTTTATTGCCATACTACTATTCTGATTTATTGTTTACGATGGATTACTTTGTTCGCTTTCGCAGAGGGGTTCTTAGGGGTGTAACCCATAAGCGGAGTTTCCAAAGAGAAGGTCACTCTTTGGTCTGGGTTCTCAGGGGAGAAACGCCCTGAGTGGGTCATTAGGGCAAAGCCCTAATCCCCTCGGGAGAGCCCACAACTACGAAAGCGAAGCGTGTAGTTATAGTGGGCTATAACCGAAAGCCGTTTTTCTTTTTCGGTGGTTGGCTGGGCGTCTCTTTTACAGATTGGGCTTGCCTGTTTCTTTCAGTCTGTTTCTGTAAGTATTCGTTCAAGTCCTTGCATCCGCTGTAGGTCTGCGAAGCATCACGGATGTATAAGTCCCTGCCGTATTCCACACAGATTTGTTGGAGTGCTTCCATCCCTGCACGGTCATTGTCAAAGAAACAATGGATTCGCTCGTAGTTCCCCAAAGGGTAGAGGGCTTTGGAAACATTGGCTACGGAGTTCAGCACCATGTAATCTTGCCTATCCAGTTCGGGATATTTCGAACAGCTCTCCAATCTCAAAGTAAGGAATGAAAGATAGTCCATAAACCCCTCAAACACATAACACGTTTCCCTCGCTGTTCCCGGCTGTTTGATATGGGAAATTTCTTTCGGTGCGATACAGCCTTTAAAATATCGGTTGCGGATTTCATACCCACCCGACACGTTGGGAAAGGCAATGGCGAAATACCGTTTGCCGTGATGGGAGAAATGCGCTTCACTGCATTCTCTTTTTGCCAGTGCAATGTTTATCCCCCTTTCCTGCAAATAGGTGAGCAGGGCAGGAGAAGAAAGCGGTACAATCTCCAGTTGTTGGAAACTTGGCTCGGAAGATGATTGCTTGCCAAAAGAAAAAGACACGGGATGAATACGGGGTGTCTGTTCTTCGATTCTTTGCAGGAGATATGGCACATGGTCGGAACAATAAAGTTCCTGTGCCAGTGCGATGATATTCTCACCCTTGCCGAGTGCAAAATCATACCATTGGTTACGTTCAGTATTCACCTTGAACGAGGCTTCCGTTTCTTCCCTTAGCGGTGACTTGTACCACAGGTTTATGCCCTGTTGTTTGACCGGAGAAAAGCCCAAACTGTGCAGATAATCTGCTATCTTGATTTGTTTCGCTGTCTGTATATCCATAAAATAATAGGTCTAATGATAATTGAATTGGTTTATTTCTCTTTTCGCCCGTACCTCTTTATGAAGTACGGGCTGTATAATCACTTCACTTTATTTTCGTATATATAGAATACGGTAATAAAGTGAAGCGGTTTTGTCACATTCCGCAACCACTTCGCTTTATCCCTGATATATAGACCCTCGGAATAAAGTGAAGCGATTGCAAGGTGTGGGCTAATAGTGGAAGTTGGGCATGAACGTGTACTTTCTGCCGTTCTCCTGCACTATCATCCGTTTGTTCCGAAGCATGGTGATGAGCGATACCGCCTTTTTGTGGTTCAACTTTACACCCACAGACACATAAGTCTTGATTAAAGTGTCTTCCAGTTCCTTGTAGCCGTATTTCTCTTTCAGTCCGAAAACAGCTTCCAATGCGATGCGGTGCTGCTGTTCGGTGATGTGCCTGTAAGGGTCGAACTTTTCCTCTTCCGGTCTTCCCGGTTTCTTGGCTTCGGGCTTGTACCCCTCCATGAGTTCGGGCAGGGCGTTGTCGTTGATACGGAATGCGAAAGGCTCGAAGTCCATTGCCCGTATGTGCATGGCTGAAACATTGCTTATATCCCCGTTGCTCTTGTCCTTTTCCACAAGGAGGACGGTTTCTGCCTTGTTGTTCAGTTCCGTGCCGATATGTCCCCTTGCGTTCTCATCCCCTTTGTTCTGGTGGAGTATAGTGTGGATATGTATCTGCCTGTCGTCCGTCCACTGCATCAGTTTGGATATGATGCGTGTCGATTCACCGGGACTGTTGATGTCATATACCATGTCACGGATACCGTCTATGATTACAAGGGCTATGTCAGGCGTATTGTAGATAGCCTGCTCTACAATCCTGATACGCTGTTCGGGTGTGTATTTCCTCAAAGCGAGAAATTCCAGATGCTCATTGTCCCTGTCATCGGGAAGCCCGGCCATCCGTAAAATACGTTTCATGACTTTCAGGCAATGATAAGGGCTTTGTTCCGTGTCCACATAAAGGATTTTCCGTTTGTCTTCCGGAAGTTCAGCTACATATCGCAGCACTGTACCGTTCTTCAATGCGGCGGCTACGATAGCCGACACATTGAAAGTCTTTTTGCTCTTGGCTTTGCCGATGGATGCGCTGAAATTCCCCAATGTTCCTATGACGGAACCATGCACTTTGAGAATTTCAGGTGCTTTCTCGTAACTTTTCGACAGGCTCAACCGTGAGGCTTGCCAAAGGATAACGGCTTCTTCTGCCGATATTTCCTTGTTGTCTTTCATATAATCCATAAATACACCTCCCGTTATTTTCGTCCTCCGGTTTTCTTTCCGGCCAGTTCAAGGGCAAGTTCCGCATCCACGATAATCTTGCGCCCTATTTGCGTAATGGCTTTGTCAATCTTTCCGCTTTTCTTTATACGGTTGGCGGTGTGCAGACTGCACCCGAACAGTTTGGCAATGCCAAGTATTCCGTACACATACTTTCTTTTTGTGTCCGTGACGGGTTGCGGTTGCGCTTCCGTTTGGTTGGAAGCGTGCTTGCTTAGGAATATGAACTCTTCGCCTGTCATCTGCCAGACGGGTTTTAATAATAACTCTTGAAGATTTGTCATCGTCCAATCTATTTAGTCGTTAAACAATCAGCCCTGCGCACTGGCTGTTATTTCTGTTCTCGAACGATGCAAAATTAGGTATGGTTATAAGTGGTAAGGATGTGGATGATATAAATCAGAAGCCATTATATCTCACTGAATATCAGATAATAAAAATACCACTCAAAAATTAATTTGAGTGGTAAAAGTGGTAATTTCGTGGAATGTCAGGATATATCACGAATTATCTGAATATGTTTTCCATTTCTTTGGCGAATTTCTGGTTACTGTCACTCGGAAAATCGGAAACGGGTTCTTTGTACTTCGACCTGTAATAGTTCTCGTCAATATCCAGTAGTTTTAATATCTTGTCTCGCCATTCATCCCTGTATTGCTTGGATAGTTTTTCGCTCATCAGGAATATCAGGTAACACACCCGTATCTTTTCCCTTGCCTTGATTTCTAATCTGTTCTTGCAGGGGTGCAGGTTTATATTGGCATAGAAGTCCGCTATGGCAATGGCTTCGAACTGTTCTCCGACACAGGTTTCATAAATGGGCGAAAGCGGCTTCATGTCAAAATATTCATGCTGTTCCTCCGGTGTATTCTGTACTTCTTCTTGCGCATTTTGCTCGACTGATTCCTCCGGTCGTTTTTCTTCTACGTCATCAGGAAGGTACTTTTTCAGGACTTCCATAAAAAGAAGGCTTAGGCGATAAACATCACCGGAAAGGTTTTCCGTATATTGAAAAGCCTCTTTCCTGTCTTGCTTTTGCAGTTCATAGAGTTTGTCCAATTCCTTCTTTTCCTTGTCGTATTCAGCCTTGCAGCGTTCATATTCCTTTTCTGCCTGTATTTCTTCTTCGTCTGTATGCGCCCGAAAACCAATGAAATCATATCTGTGGTATGCGTCATTCAAAGGCTCGTGCAACTTGGTGGTAATCTCCAACTGGTCTTTTATTGCAGAATTACACCTGTCTGCGTAGTGAAAACACACACGCTTTATGATGTCATCATTCAGCGGTTTTGTTTCATAAGCCCGTATATTCTTTTCTATTTCGATTTTCAGACTGTTGAGAATCAATGTGTATTGTTCTTTCTGCTTGTCAAGTACCAGTTCAAGGATAGCGGCTTCAAAGGTCTTTGTGTCATTGTGCTGCCGATAAAAATCGGTGATGAATTTCTGCTTGTCAAAAGAAAAAGCATAATTGGTTATCCAATCATTATATATTCTGTTGAGTTCTCCATATTGGGGAATCAGTTTGTTTATTTCTCCTGCCATAGACTTCAATTTTGGGGATTATTATCTTTATCAAGAAATGAAGTTAGTTCTTCCTCCACTTCTTCAATACTCGGTAAAGCTGATTTCAAGTTCTCAGGTATAGCCTTGCTCAACTGATAATCACTGATGCCTATCGGCTGGTCGTAGCCTGTCAAGGCATATTGAGCCACAACTTCATCTTTTCCCTTGCACAACAACAGCCCTATGGTTTTGTTATCGTCTTTTCCCCTTAGTTTGTCATCCACTACATTGATGTAGAAGTTCAGTTGTCCTGCATACTCCGGCTTGAATGGGGTAGCCTTTAATTCCACTACAATGTATGCGTGTAGCGGAATGGAATATAGAATCAAGTCGGCAAAGAAATCGCTATTGCCTACTTGGAAATGCTTTTGTCGGGCGACAAAGGCAAAGCCATTGCCCATTTCCAACAAATAACGGGTAACGTGTTTTACCAGTTGTTCCTCTATATTCCTTTCATCTGCTTTTTCTTTTGCTCCTGCCAAATCGAAGATATACGGATCTTTCAACAAGTAATTGGCAAGGTCACTTTGTGGTGCCGGGAGTGTGGCTGTAAAATTGTTTACCTTGTTGTTGCTGATTTGTCGATTATACAGATTGGTATCAATCTGCATTTTGAGTACATTACTACTCCAACCCATTTCCACGGACTGTTTCATATACCAATATCCTATGCCTAACGGTAATGCCCCGTCAAGTATGACCATCTGGCTTGCCCAGTTTATTCTGGCAACAGGGGAGGTTAGGAAAACCTGTTCTATTTCCCTAATCTCCATCCTGTAAATGGCAGAAACAGTTTTCTCCACGTCCTGAATTTGCGCAGGAACTTCCTGCGCAAATTCTAAAGACTGGCAATCAACAGATTGTATTTGCGCAGTAAGTTCCTGCGTAAATTGTCCGTTGTTTAGTTTCAATACTTCTTCTGTAACATTCTGTATGCTTGGAACAGACAATCTTGCATCCGTATCAATGAAACTTCGTAGCACGTTCAGCGGATATGACCGTGCGAATTGGCACATATAAGTAAGGTTGCGTTCCTAATAGCCTTTCTTTTCAGGATAATTGAATCGGATAGCCTTTGCCAGTTGCTTGATGATTTTGCTTCCCCAGCCTTGTAAGTTCTGATGATACAGGATATAGTTGCCCATTTTCCAGTAATGGAACAGCATTTGCGCATTGGCTGCGGTAATCAGCCGGACTTGCGCCTGTTCTATTTCCGAACCGACAGCATGAACAAATGCGTCAAAGTTCGTTCTTTCTATATGATGTTCTTTGTTGTTTTCCATGTTTCAATGTCTATTGTTGTCGCAAATATAATTTAAATAGCGGATAATCTATGAAACTGATTGATACTTTTATAGTTGGTTAAACTTGTTCATGGCATTTGCCTTAATATCATCCGCTATGTCAATATAGGGTTTCATGGCTTTATAGTCACTATGCCCCGTCCATTTCATTACTACCTGTGCCGGAATACCGAGAGCCAGCGCATTGCAAATAAATGTTCTTCTTCCTGCATGGGTGCTTAGCAATGCGTGTTTCGGGGTGACTTCATCTATACGTTCATTTCCTTTATAATAAGTCTCCCGTACAGGCTCATTGATTTCAGCCAGTTCCCCCAGTTCTTTCAAATAATCATTCATCTTTTGGTTACTGATGACGGGCAGTACCATATGGTTTTCAAAATGGACTTCTTTGTATTTTTCAAGTATGGCTTTGCTGTGGTCGTTAAGTTCAATCATCAGACTGTCTGCCGTTTTGACTGTGGTAACTTCGATGTGGTCGGGTTTCACATCGCTTCTTTTCAGGTTACGAACATCTGAATATCGCAGACTTGTGAAGCAGCAGAACAGAAAAACGTCCCTGACACGTTCCAGATATTGTTTGTCTTTTGGTATCTGGTAATCTTTCAGTCTGTTCAATTCGTCCCAAGTCAGGAATATCACCTTTTTAGAGGTGGTTTTCAATTTGGGTTTGAAAGTATCGTATGCCATGTTCTGATGAAACTCTTTCTTGAAGCTCCAGCGCAGAAACCATTTGAGGAATCCCATCTGTTTGCCGATGGTGCTGTTCCTCATATCCTTTTTGTCACGCAGGAAATTTACATACTCGTTCAATCCAAACTCGTTGAAATATTCAAAGGTTACATTTTCCTTGAACTCTTTGAGGTGGTTTTTCACTGCTGAGAATTTCTCGTAGGTGGATGCTGTCCAATTATTCTGATTGCCACACTCCTTTACAAACTCATCGAATACCTCCCAAAAACTTATCTGTGTTTCTTCCTGCTGCTCTTCGTTGGCATCTTTCATCCGTAGGTTGAACGCATCCTTTAGCTGTTGGGTGGTTGGCATGGCTTCCTGTACCTCAAATTCCTTGAATACGTTTTGAATCTCGGCATAGTATTTCAGCAAGTCCGCATTGATTTCGGATGCGCTTTGCTTTAGTTTGTTGGTGCATCCGTTCTTTACCCGTTGTTTGTCGGCATCCCATTTGGCTACATCAATCCGATAGCCTGTTGTAAACTCGATGCGTTGGCTTGCATATATGACACGCATACGGATGGGTACGTTCTCCACGATTGGCACACCGTTCTTTTTCCGGCTTTCCAATGCAAAAATGATGTTTCGTTTGATATTCATAATTGGGTGCGTTTGAAATTCTACACCCAAATATACACCCAATATTTAGAATAGCAAAAGGCATTTAGAAAGATTTAGATTTACTCTACACTTTAGATAGTATGTGATTATCAGTAATTTGCAATTTTATGATATTTCTTGAAAGTATAGGTTCAAGAGCCTGTCTCTCCGCTTTAAGAAAATAAAAAGTCCCTGTAAATTAATGCTTTACAGGGACTTTTTGTGTTTATTTCATAGTCGTTTTTATTTCTCTGCCTTATTGTCAGAAAGATGTCGGCAGGATAAATTTATATGATAATGGTTTGTGCGTTTATCTGCTCTTCGGGTCTTCAGCTCTCCCTTCTCCTTAAAAAAGGAGAGGGGGGAGGAGAGCTTACAGACTTTAGTAATAACTTCTTCTGATTCGGATGGTTATTTCAGATTTATATTAATAGGTCTTTATTTGGCTTGTTTACTCTATAACAATCACCGGTAAGCGTATTGCTTCCCGCACTTCGGTCCAGCTACCTGTTTTGAGTCTATACTTATAGCATACACAGAAGGTCGTAGTTGTCGGGTCGAGCCGGTTGTTGTAGAGTGCATAGGCGTTATCACCCGGATGGGCTACTTTGACATCCACTGTTTCCACTTCCATTTCTTCAGGATCATAAGGTTCTACAGTCAGGGAGTTATCATCAGCTACTTCGATAACAATCGTATTTTTCTTGATGAAGTCCGGCTGATTCTCCGGTTCTGCCGGTAATCTCTTAGTACCGATATTGATTCTTACCCGATTTTTGGTCAGAGGTACCATTGTTTTGGTGATGACAAAGTATCCGCTGCCTTCATACCCTGATGCATTATAGCTTGCAGGTTCTGCGGAACTGGTATATTTGTTTTTCTTTTGTATCTGTAATAATGCATTTCCTTTCTTTTTTACTATAGGATAAGGAGTTGCGTCGGCTATTGCTATGGGAATAAAGTAGATTTTATCCGGGTCCAGACTTTCAATGACTGAAATGTCTATTTTGATAGGTACCAACGTGTATGGTTCTCCTGTCGGATAAGTAACTGTGCTGCTTTCTATCGCATAGTCTTTCGGGTCCATCTTGAGGGCATATCGGCTATAATCTTCGATAAAGTTCGTATAGTTATATTCATCCAGAAGAACTGTGTCTTCTGTGAGCGATATTGTAACCGGTTCCTCTGTCGGATTGGTTCCGCTACACGCAATCGACAGATTGCGTATATTACCGTCTTTGCCATCCAGGTCGTAAACCAAATTGTGTATATTGTTATTGTCGCTGACAATGTATACCATTTTCTCGTATCGTTCATCTTCAAAGAACTTCTTTCTGTCACTGCATCCGGCAAGAAATAGTAATGCGAGTAACAGCGACAGGATGCTTATTTTATATGTTTTCATTCTTATTCTTTTAATTTATATTCAATGCTAACGAATTGTCTCATAGGGTGATTTGTTTAATCTCCCCAGCCGGGATTCTGATCCAGACCATCCACTTTTCTTATTTCATATTTGCCAATAGGTAGGAATACCATTTTACGATCTACTACTCTGTGTCTTATCCAGGGATGGTCTACTACTACCGGATAGAAGTATCCACTCATCTCATCTTTGCTGAGGTCCATCCCCTGTATCGCTTCTTTTTCGGACTCTTCGTAGATGCCCCATCGGCGCACGTCATAGTATCTTTGATTCTCATACAAGAATTCAATAGCTCTTTCTCTTTGAAGGATTTTGTTAAAGCCATCCACGCTGGCCAACTCATCATCTTTCACTCCGGGGAGTCCTACACGGTATCTGATTGGGTTGAACGCCTGCTTGATTTTGTATATGTCACGGCTTTCCTCGTAGACTTTAGTCTCTCCGTTCGATCCCTTCAGTTCGATGGAATAACTGCCCTGAAGATTATTGAGTGCTTCACTATAAGCCAGCAGGATTTCAGCATAACGGATGATAGGGAAAAATTTTTCCATTAATATTCCTCCGGGCGAAGAGAATGCATCGTCGTCATGCACGTATTTGGTGATAACATAACCGGTGGCGGGGTAGTCGTTCACATTACCACTGGAGGAGTGCTTCCCATCCGTTACAGAAGAGTTGTCATATTTAATCATCTGCTCCTTTTTAGCATCGCTTCCGCTGTATGAGCGGGCTTTCCAGAAACGGCCGGAGAAACCGATGTTGGCATAGAATCTCATTTCCCGATTACGGTACATGTTGAAGACTCCTGACTTCAATACATATTCGGAGAAGGTCTCATCCTCGGTGCTGAAATTTGTATTATCATATGTTCCGTCTTCTTTGTATGGCTTTGCATCTTCGGGATAGTTGTCTGTTCCGTCATTCATATAGAACATGTTGACCATCTTTTGTGTTACGCCCATCCCATTGTATCCGTCCATCGAATGTGGAAAAGATTCTCTAATGCATAGATTACCGGTCGTTCTTCCCCATATGAACTCCTTGTTTTTTCTGCCATCTGTTTCGCCATTGAACATATAGCTGTAAGATTTAAGCGGGTCAATACCGCCTACTCCGTTGGGAAACGCCTGATTCTCGTTGGTTGGAGGTACAAAAGAGTCTTTATCTGCAGGGACAGTATGCAGTTCATAACGCCCCATGTCCATGACTCTTTCGCAAGCTGCTGCGGCTACCGCCCATTTACGATCGTCGTATTGCTGGGAAATGTAGAACACTCCGTCACTGCTCCGTTTCCAGTTCCCGAAGTATGTTTGTCCGCGGCCATTGTATAATGGGCTAGCCTGTATCAATCTTAACCGTGCAATCAGTGCGTAAGCCGCTCCCTTGGTGGGACGGCCGAAGCTGCTGTTCGGTTGAGTCTCTGGCAGATATTGTGCCGCCAACTCAAATTGTTCGCAAGCATAGTCTACTGATTCGTCATACGTCGCACGTACGTTTGCATAGGCTTCCGGCTGCTCGTTGGAGGGATATACCTGATCTCCTACAAGGATGACAGGACCGAAATCCATGATGAGATGGTAGTATGCGTAGGCTCTCATAAAATAGGTGTATGCCCAGATGTCCGGTTTTTCCAGATTGCTCATATCGGTCACTTCATCCATACGTGAGAGGATAATGTTTGCCTTACGGATGATTTTGTACATCGTGTCCCATTGATAAATAGATTTTTTCTTTTTAGCATCTTTATTGGTGATGTTTTCTTCGTTAATGGCTCCCGTGACGTATGCCATACCAGTATAGGTTTCTGCATTAAAAGTTTCAAAAGCCTCATCGGTAGCTAACGGTCCTGCTGTCGCCGGACTATTGAGAAAGTCTCCTTCATCGGGAAACATGGATGCTACGTTCCACATATATCTTTCCAAGTATTCTTTACGGGAGAAGATGGAGTCATATTTCATTGTATCGTCAAACCACTTGTCTACATCCAGATAATTACAGGAAGAGATAGAAAAGACGGACAACAATAGAATTGAATGCAATATTAGTTTTCTCATATAATTCATTTTTTGATAGTTAGAATTTGATGTATGCCTGCAAAGTCACGCTGGCAGGAATTGGATAACGCCGTCCGTTGTATAATGCTTGTTCCGGATCGCAGATATCAATCTTATCCCATACGCAAAGATTGTTGCCTACGAGTGAAAGGTCGATAGAATTGATTCCCAAATTCTTTATAGTCTTGGGTACATTTACACTATAATTGATGTTTACTTCTGATAGCCGCAGGTATTTTGCATTGTTTTTCCAAAAACTGGATGTCTGGGAATTGTTTTCCAAATTTCCGTATGACATGCGAGGGAATCGGGCATTAGGATTTTCTGACAAAGATGGATCTAGCCCCATCTTCTCAGCATATTCACGGGAAATCCAACGATTGGCAGGGTTTTTGACTATGCTCAGTACATTACCAGTCTGTTTGCCATAGAATGGAATGTAGCCTTCGTCATATAGAGCGCCGTTTGAAGCTGGTACCCCCACATGATAAACATCGGTATTTCCGGTTCCCTTGAATAGTACGGCAGCCGACAGTCTCTTATATCTGAATTCAACTCCGAATCCATACATGAAGCGTGGAGTACTGCTGAATGACAAAGGTACTTTGTCATCCCCGTTTACAACACCGTCTCCATTGACATCCTTGTATTTAATATCTCCGGGCAGATAGCTACCGAAAGTCTGTTTAGGACTATTAGCGATATCCTCGTCATCTTTGAACAATCCTAATGCGATCAGTCCTTTTTGGTATCCATAAGGACGTCCGGTGGCAGAATTATATTCATATTTGGTATCTGCCTCTTCAAAATAATTCACCCTGTTATTACTAAGGGTAAAATTTCCTCGGAATGTTACCGACATATCTTTGCCAATATTCTGTATATAGGTCACGTTTCCGTCCGAACCATAACTTTTCATGCTGCCTACATTGCCAAATGGCATGCTGACAAGGCCGATATACTCTGGAACTTGTTGGCGTTGCTGGAAGATGCCATCACGGATGTCTTTGAAGAAATCGATCACGAAACTCAGTTTGCTGTTGAATAATTCGCCTTCGATACCTACATCTATCTTTTTCGCTTTTTCCCATTTCAGATTGTCGGCTCCCATTTGATTTTCAGTGATTCCGGCTTCATTGTATCCCCAGCCTTTTTCGGCAGACTCATTGATAATCGTCAGATAGGGGAAACGTTTGTCTGAAATACGGTCGTTACCTACGATACCATACGAAGCTCTGATTTTGAGAAAATTCAGCCAAGGAAGCTTTTCTTGCATGAATTCATATTGGGTAGGCACCCAACCACCGGATATGGCCGGAAAGAACCCAAAGCGTTTACCTTTCTCAAAGTTTTCTGAACCGGTATATCCTATGTTGAAATCGAGCAGATATGTATCTCTGAACCCATAACTGACTTTTCCAGACAAACCCTGATATCTTAAAGGAATAGCAGCCATACCGTCCTTATTTAAATCTTTTGTGTTTTTGCTATCACTCATTTCATAATGTATAAGAGCGGAAATACGGTGTTCATCGTTCAGCATAGCTTTCCAGGTTAGATTTGCCTGAAGAAAGTATTTCCGGTACTGGCTGTCTCTGTTTTTAGTATATTTTGTTCCTTCTTTCTTTATAGTGTGTATAAGTTCCAGATTTCCGTTCTCATCCCTGCGTTCCGCCCAATACATGTCGGGCTTGACAGAACGTGTCTCTTCAAAATAAGAGCTGTTGCTGTAGGCCCCCTGAATGTTAAGAGCCAGATTTCTCAGTAGAAAACTGAAATCTTGCTGTAAGCGTATTGTATAGGTACCAGAGTAAGTATTGATGTTTTTCAAACCTGTATAATTCAACATGGCATAGGGTGAGTACACATCTTTTGCGCCCGATTTGTAGGTGGGCAGTTCTCCTGTAGAATAACGGACAGGAATAGTGAGCGGAGTCAGTTTGGCTTGGGCATCCCATAATTGGTCGGTTGATGCTCCTTGCCCGGGTAGTGCTTGTGAGGATAGGTAGATATCCGAACCGAAATAAAGTTCGGTTGTCTTGGTCAGGTTGAAGTCTACGTTCAGACGCATTCCGTAAGTGTTGTAGTGCACATCCTTGATGTACTTGCTGTTTTCGTCTTGCTTGTAGATTGCCGATTCATTTGACATATTCATACTGACAAAATAACGGGCGATACTACCACCTCCTCTGGCACTAGCGTAATATGTTTGCTGAAGCGAGGTTCTTTTCAGAATTTCATCCTGCCAGTTTACATCCGGATAAAAGTCGGGATCCAGATGATACTGAATGGCTTTCAGTTCAATGTCATCATAAATAGGCTGTGCTCCACGCATGGCACTTGCTTCATTGGCTAACACAGCGTAGTCGTATGCACGTAAATATTCGGGAAGCTTAGTGAGATAGGAGATTTTGACATTAGCACGAACGTTTACTTCCATCTTGTCGGATGTCCCATGCTTGGTAGTCACCAGTACGACTCCATTCGCACCGCGTACACCGTATACGGCAGTTGCGGAAGCGTCCTTCAATACGGAGAAACTTTCGATATCGGCGGGGTCGATGCTGTTCAAGTCACCTTCGAGCCCGTCGATAAGTACAAGTGCACTCGAGCTTGCTCCAAACGTACCAATACCACGAATCCAGAATTCAGACATGTTAGAGCCCGGTTCACCGCTGGACTGTACGGAGATAATACCGGGTACACGACCACCGAGCATATTAGTTAGGGAAGTGGCTGGTGTCTGTATCTGTGATATATCCACATTGGTGACAGCTCCGGTCAGGTTGACCTTCTTTTCTTTTGTTCCCATACCGGTGATGACAACTTCATCCATTTGTTGTGAATCGCTTTTCAGCATAATCCGCAGATTCTTTTCATCTTTCAAAACGATATGTTCCATCTTTTTGTAACCGATAAAAGAGAATATAATCATATCTCCTTTTTGGGCAGATAACTTGAAGGCTCCGTTAATATCGGTGCTGGTACCTACTCCTGCGCGGTCCTTTAGGTATACGCTGACTCCGGGCAGCGACTCATTGCTTTCGTCGAATACATGTCCCGAAATTGTTAATTGTTTCTCCTGCCCCATCATTATTGATGCGTTGCAGAAGAACAGTAATGATAGTAATATGTATTTTTTCATTAGTGTCTTCTTTACATATGATTATTGGGGTTAACGCAGACTCAACTTGCGGACACATCCGGACCCGCAGTCTGAAATATACAAATCTCCTTCGGCAGTCAATCCTACTCCCTTGGGCCAGTTGAAGGTGGCTTCCAGTGGAGTGCCACTTTGGTTACCTTTAACATTTTGTCTGCCTACAACGGTTGTTACCATACCTGTATTCATATCAATTTTGCGTATGGTCTGGGTTCCGGCATCTGCAATGTACATGTTTTTTTGTCCAGATTCGTCTACTATAATGGTCATTTGGTTGTTCCAGTTAAACAAACAGTCTGTCCGATATCCATTAATTACTTGAGTAGTACTCGTATTATCAGCTCTTACATTAAGATGTCCGGCATATATTATTTCTTCAGATTCAGGTTTCGATACATCCTGCATGGTTATAACAGAAGATGCTCCGTAAGAAGTATATAGATGAGTTGGTTCAGTCGGGTCGAACATCATGCTGACAATATAGCTGTTTTCTGTTTCTGGAGTTGTCGAGTTATATACATCGTTTTTGATGTATTCACATACCATATCTTCCAGTTTAAATCGGAATAATTGTTTGGTTGCCGTACGGCCGTAAAAGTAGCCATCTGTAGTACAATAAGCTATACAAGCTGTAGAGTTGTAGTCAATTTGTTTGGCAGGAGGGTCTTGTGGTTTCAAGTAACGTCGCTTAACTTTCCAGTCGTTGGAAGGATCAATCTCATAAATGACGTTTTTTTGTGTACCTACGGCGTACAGTTTCTCGGTTACATTGTGATACATTACATCATTAACCATTTCTGATATGATTTTCTTTGATTGGTTTTTTTTCTCACTGATTAACGCAAGACCTCCATTATTTCCAAATGAAGAATAACATGAATAATAATTCCCTTCCGGATCGCAGCATCCTACTTTTAATCGCCAAGCTTCAAAGGTTGTACTGGCAAGATCTCCGCCAATATTATATCCACTACCTGTTTTACCACATACATTTTCTACTGTAAAACGGGAGATGTAGCGGAATTTGTTGTCGAAAGTAAGAGAATCATTTCCTTTTACTACAGAGATGATACAGGTGTCTCCCGGTAATTTAGGTGCATAAACCATCAGAATATTTCCGGATGCTTGTGAAATGTATCCTTTCTTTTTATTAAAGTAGACTGACAATTTAGAAGCATCTGTTCCTAGATTTTCACCTTCTATTATAATTTTGGAGGAAAGATATCCTGAATCCGGATAAAAAGTGGTTAGTTTTAGAGGTCCATTATAATTTCCGCCTGATTTATCGTCATCCGAACAGGCAAACTGCATTATTAGGGATAATCCCATAACTATTGGCAGTAACGTTTGTGTGATTTTCTTTTTCATAAATAGTATTTAAATGTTAATACTCCTCGGCAAGGGGAGAGATTTAAGTTGCTAAATGTATACTTGGAGTAAACAGAGAACTCTCGCTTGGCGAGATCTCCGAGTGGAGTCCTAGGATGTGTTTTCCATGAAATTGATATTAGTTAAACTATTAAGGTTATTTCAAACTATTGTCTGTATAGGCAATCTTTCATTGTGTTTTCCTTGATATAGGATTTCGCTTCGTTGTATACATGATTAATTTTAATCATGTATTTTCTGTAATGTTGTGTGTACATTAAATAGTTTAATATTTATTTCTCCATAGGCATTATTGTTATTTTATTTATACTAAAAGGCTAACATATTATATCTTTTTTTTCTGCAATGCCGAACTGTGCTGTTTTGTTTCTATAAAAAATACAAATTAGATTATAGTTCTTGTGGAACTTGATATAATTATATGGAGAATAGCTAAATAGTAGTCTATGAGTTGCTTATGAATAAGAATGACTTTTATTATATTTTGAGTACTAATATAGAGACTCAAATTGTATTATTTTGATGAGTATTCGTTGGAAAAAACATTTTATTAGGAGGAAAATAAAGAAAAAATGGGGTTATTATATCATTCTTTAAAAAATAGTTTTATATTTGCACAGACATAAATATGATATTGGTGAATACAAACAGTATTGGATTTATTAAAAGACAGAGTTAACCAAGTTCCACAAGAACTTATTTGAAATCTTCAAGTAATAGCATCGAAAGTTTATCCTTTTCTTTATTCCGTCATGAATTAAAGCATCTATAAAACGTGAAGTAGTGAATCATTATCAGATTCCTACAAGGGACTTTTATTCTCACCGCAATGAGAAGTTTTTCTCATTGCAATGAGAAAATATTCTCAAAGGCATGAGTATTTTTTCTCATTATGGTGAGAATTTTTTCTCAAAGGCATGAGAACATGTTGAGAATATAATGATCTGTATCTATTTGTATATTAACTTAATAATAGTAGTATGCTTTCCGTTTTATACTACTGTTTAAATGGTTGCAAAAAACGCTTTATCCCTAAATTATATATATTCACTTGTTTGTATGGAAAGGTATGCTTGTCTCTTTAAGAATAGAAAGTGTGTATAGTACAACTTTATTTTTCTATTCATATAGAGACTGTTCATAAATGACCAGTTGAAACTGAAATCTTAGGGTTTTATGTGTGAGTTTGGGTAAACATAATCATTGTTTTCATCGTTATAGCCTATAAATATAATGGATTTATAATATGAAAGGGTTATTGTTAATTGGGATTTTTATGTTTTATTCTATTTCCAGTGTTTGGGGACAGGATGTAATAAAACAATATGCAGGAACAGCAATGCTATATCCTGTTCAGGAAGATTCATTCCATCTTTCTACTAGTGATATGGTGCCATTTTATATCAACCATTTGGGAAGACATGGAGCCCGGTTCCCAACTTCAGGGAAGGCACTGGATAAGGCTAAAGAAGCACTTATACTGGGGCAACAGGAAAACAGACTAACAACTGATGGGAAAATATTACTCTCTACATTACAGCATTTATCTGATAGTTTTGAGGGACAGTGGGGAAAACTGTCAGTGTTGGGAGAGTTGGAACAAAAGGGAATTGCCGGACGTATGATGAGACATTATCCTCAATTATTCAGTAATTCGGTTAAAGTCGAGGCTATAGCAACCTATGTTCCTCGGTGTATAAATAGTATGGATGCATTTCTTACTCGTTTGATGCAGGATAATCCTTCTTTACGTATACAACGAAATGAGGGGAGGCAATACGATGATATTCTCCGCTTTTTTGATTTAAACAAATCTTATGTAAATTATAAGAATAATGGTGATTGGCTTTCTATATATGAAGCATTTGTACGGAATAAAATATCTTCTGCTTCTATCATGAAGAAATTTTTTATTGAACCGGAACGAGAGACCGATGAAGAAGCGGAAGAGGTTGTTATGGCTTTGTTTTCCATAGCTGCCATACTTCCTGATACAGGTCTATTGACGAATTTAGACGACCTTTTCACAATGGAAGAATGGCGTAGCTATTGGCAAACTCAGAATTTGAGACAATATATGAGTAAAAGCTCCGCACCTGTCGGAAGGATGTTGCCTGTTGCCATTTCATGGCCTTTGTTATCAGATTTCATTTATACTACTGATGAAGTAATAAAAGGCAAGTCTGATAATGCTGCGAACTTTCGTTTTGCTCATGCGGAAACGGTGATCCCTTTTGTGGCATTGATGGGCATAGAGAATACGGATGTTCAAATTTCCAATCCTGATTCAGTTTCCCGATATTGGAAAGATTATGAGATATCTCCAATGGCTGCTAATGTACAATGGATTTTCTACCATGATAAAGCCCGTGGGGTATGGGTTAAGATTCTTTTGAATGAAAAAGAAGCGAAACTCCCCATTGCAACTTCTCGTTTTCCCTATTATCCCTGGGAAACCGTTTGCGCATATTTTAAAGAACGAATAGAAATGGCAAAAAGGATACTTGTCAAAAACTAATTTGAATCTATTTCTTGTCAGCTATTTCAAAGGGAACGCGTACCGAAACCCCTTTCTTCATCAGATTAGTTAGGTTGGGGTAGAGACGTTGTTTGAATGATTCCCAATTACGGAATTTCATTTGTGTCCATCCGGCTTCTGCCAATGCGAAAGCGCGGGGATATGCCATATAAGTTGCCCGGTTAATGTCTCGTATCGCTTCTCCCCATAAAGTTCCCATAACTCCGGTGATATGAGCCTGATCTTCGGCAGGCACGCCATATCCCGGGTCGAATTGATACGACTTTTCCAAAGTAGTAACGGGCATACCCCAATTGTTGAACTCGGGAAAATCTCCTTTCAGTTGCGGATAATCCAGATAAGCGTACTCACCTGGTGCCATGATAAGCGGATTACCGTGTTTTCGGGTAAGTTCAAGACAGGTAGGTGTCAATCCTCCACGCCAGCTTACTAAAGTTACGTTCTTGGGATAAGGAAAGAGATAGTCGTTGGCAGGCGGATAAATATTGTCCAGTTCGCACCAAAGTATAGGAGTCTTATTGTTCTCTTGGACGAAAGAAAGCATACGGCTGAAAAAAGGAATCATGAGCTGTGAAGCTTTCTGATAACCTAGCTTTTTCATCATGGCCTGACAACGGCTACATTGGGTCCAGTTCTTTTCTATCACAGCTTCGTCGCCTCCTAAATGTATGTAATCGGATGGGAACAAGGAAGATATTTCTTTGATGATATCCTGATATACGGAATACACTTTCTCATTGTTCGCGCAAAGCATTAGATCTGTAGTTTTGCCTACTATCTTAGGTAGCGTATCGGTGTGTGTACATCCCAATTCGGGATAGGCGGCTAGTATAGCTACTGTATGTCCGGGGATATCCAGTTCGGGAATGACTTCGATATTCCGTTGGGCGGCATATTGAATGATTTCGGCAAGCTGCTCTTGCGTATAATAATCTTTGCCGACTAATTTAGGATGTTTTTTTATTTCGACTCTCCATCCCTGGTCGTCTGTCAAGTGCAACTGGAGTATGTTGTATTTGTAACGTGCCATCTGGTCAATGAAGAACTTCACATCATTTACCGGAAGGAAATGACGGGCAGGGTCGAGCATCAATGCCCGATGAGGGAAGCGGGGTGCATCATCAATGCGGATTGGAGAAATCTCCTTGTGTGCAGTGGCGCACGCGTCACCTAATAGAAGCTGATCCATCGTCATGACTCCATAATAGACCGCTCCTGCGGTAGCTCCGCTGATAGTGATCCCTTTGGAGGTTATTTTGATACGATAATGCTCTTTTCCTTCCATTGCAGGATCAACCAGCAAACGGATGTCCGCACGGCCGGATTCGGATGCAAGTGGAACCTTTGCCTGCATCCTGTCTTGTAATATCGTTTGCAGCGTCTTTGCTGTAAACTGCAATTCCGGCTGATTCAAATAGATAGCCGTCTTTCCGGAACGAACGGTAAAAGGTTTCCCTTTTACCGGTGTGATCTGATTGGGCATGGGCAACAAAGCCGAAGTATTATTCTGGGCAACCAGATATCCGGCTAAGAAAAGCAAACAAAGGCAAGTATAAATTTTCATGGTCGATATTGGGGGTAAATGTGTTCATCTGAATGAAATAGATTCAGTGCTATTGTCTGATTTGGGTTAATCCATTCTCTTTGTCATATTTAAGTTGATAGCTACGTCCTTTTGCAGTCTTGAAAGAGATTGTTTTACCGGCATATTTTACGGTACAATTTTCTCCCGCCTTGGATAGAAGGGTGGCTTCTTGCAAGAGCCCGTCTTTCCATATCATATCTATCTCGAAATTTCCTTTGGCGCATACACCTTGAATCGAACCGTCTTTCCAGGCATCCGGCAATGCAGGCAGCAGTTGGATGAATCCCATGTGGCTCTGCAACAGCATTTCTGTGATACCTGCTGTGCCACCGAAGTTTCCATCTATTTGAAAAGGCGGGTGTGTATCCCAAAGGTTATCTACTGTTCCGTTTTTCAACAGATTACCAAAGAGGGTATAGGCGTGATTTCCATCCTGCAGGCGTGCCCATTGGTTCAACTTCCATCCCATACTCCAGCCGGTAGCACCGTCGCCACGATGCACCAATACAACTTTGGCAGCTTCTGCCAGTTCGGGAGTAGTGATAGGAGAAACAGTGTGTCCGGGATGCAGACCGAAGAGATGATTTACATGGCGATGTTCGTCTTTCGGATCGTCGATATCGGTTGACCATTCCAGTAACTGACCATAACGACCTATTTTATAAGGAACGAGATTGGCAAGCACATGTTCCCATTGTTTGCGTTCTTTTTTGTCTATTCCCAACTCTTTGCTCGCTTGGATGGCATCCAGCAGGATTTCACGGACAACTGCATGCACAAATGTAGCTCCCTGATCGATAGGGCCGTGTTCCGGTGAAGTAGAGGGGGCAGCCGTATACGTTCCGTCCGGTTTATGCCAGAGATAGTCAACAGTAAAGTTGGCACTGCTCTTAATCAGTTCATATCCTGTTTCTTTCAGGAATTTCAGGTCTTTGGTATAGTCATAATATTCCCAGACGTGAGTTGCCAGCCAGGGGCCTGCCATCGGATTAAAGTTCCAGGACATGTCCTGACTTTCTAATGGGGTGGTAAAGCCGAAGATGTTGGCGGAAATAGATGCTGTCCATCCTCTTGCGCCAAAATAAGACTGAGCGGTCTTTTCTCCCGGTTTCACTAAGGTACGGATGAAATCGATTAACGGAAGCATACATTCATCCAGGTTTGTAGAGCAGGCTGGCCAGTAGTTCATTTGGATATTAATGTTATTATGATAATCCACACGCCAAGGACCGTCTATGTTGTTATGCCAGATGCCTTGCAGATTGGCAGGCATATTTCCCGGTCGGGAACTGGCTATCAACAGATAGCGTCCGAACTGGTAATAGAGTTTCTCCAAGTAGTAGTCAGGTTGTCCTTTCCGATAGTTTTTCAGTCGTTGAGCAGTGGGCAGATTGGATGTTTTCACTGTAGGATTCAACTCCAGTTTCACCCGGTTGAACAAAGAAGCGTAGTCTTTGTAGTGTTCGTCCAGTAAGTTGGCATATCCTTTGGCTACGGCATCCTTCATCCATTGCTGGGTTGTTTCAAGCGGATTAACACCGACATATGTTTTAGGATCGGTAAAGTCCGGTGCGAAATTCATTTTATAATCGGTATCTGCAGTCACATAGAATACGACTTCATCAGCTTCTTTCACTGTAATCCGTCCATCTGTGTTGTTTAAGGTACCGCCTTTTACTGTTGCCTGAATACGGACTGCATATTTCATTCCATTATTATCCAGAGAAGCCGTATAAACAAGACCATTATTACCGTCGGCAGAGAACTGTCCTGTAGATACCGGATTGGGGGCATATCTGAAAGTGAGATTCTGTTTGCCCGGTTGGTCGGCACTGAAACGCATCACCATCACATTGGCAGGGTAAGAAATAAAATAGTTACGCTGATATGCTACGTCATCTTTTTTGAACTGAACCACCGCCATTGCCGAATCCAATGATAAGATACGTTTGTAGTCACTCATACCTATTGTGCTTAATCCTGTTTCTACATAGAATTCTCCCATTGTAGTGAAGTTACCAAACCGGAAAGGCTTTTCTCTGGAAAATTCATAAGGGACTTCACTGTTGAAATTCTCGCGTGTCAGTTTTTCCGCTTTTTTCTGGTCTCCTTCTACGAACGCTTTACGTATTTCGTCCAGGATGTACGCGGACTGTTTGTTCACATTCCAATAGTAATCTGCTCCTTTGGCTGTATTAGGACCGCCACGCCAAAGCGTTTTCTCATTAAAAGTTATGCGTTCCGCCTCTATTGAACCCAAAATATTAGCACCGATACTTCCATTACCTATAGGCAATGACTGTGATTCCCAACTGGCATCCTGTTTGGAACTATGCCAGACTTCTTTTCCTTGTAATGTATTGGGAGAATCAAACCAGATAGAAAGTCCTTTGGTATAATCCGTATCTTCTGCATGTCCCGTAAAAATCGTAAATAAGGCACAAAATAGGAGCGAATGTTTCTTTCTCATTGTCGTAGCGTGTTTATTATTAGATAAAAGTATATTTCATGAATTTAAGTGTGTTACAGCTCTTTGGGGCTGAAAGCACAAAAGTAATAAAAAAACAGCTATATACAAACAATATGTCTTGTAAACAGAAAAAAGACTGTTCGTCTAAAAGGAACAGTCTTTTTTCTAAACCTAGTATTAAGAAGGCTATTGTTCCCGGATTTTATTCTATTCCGCTTTGATCCGGATTTTGTTTCAGATAGTAGTTAATTCTTTCGGTCCAAGGTTTGTTTTCGAGTGGAAAGACATTACATTGTTTCGCCCATTTATTCCATTTAGCCTCTAGTTTTTTCACTAGCTTCGGATATTGGGCGGACAAATCCTTGGTTTCGAACGGATCTGCCGATAAGTCGATTAGCTCCCATGGTTCATTCCGGCTGCCGCGTACCAGTTTCCAATGATTGGAAATAATGGCGCAGGAACTTTGATGCTCAAAGTATAATTCTCTGGGCTTTATCTTTTTTCCATGGATTGGAGGGAGTAAGCTCTTGCCGGGCAAATTCTCTTTGAATTCTGACGGATAAGTAGCTGTGGCAATATCCATGCAGGTAGGCAGTATGTCTATAATGTGGGCAGGTTGCCTGCAAATCTGACCTTTCATCTTGTTTTTTTCGGCATCGCCATAAGATAAGATAAAAGGGGTACTTGTGCCTCCCTGAAAACATTGTGACTTATAGCTTCTATAAGGAGTATTGCTCAAATCAGCCATAAGCTGGCCCAGGTATCCGCCTTCTTTGGTTGCACCGTTATCGCTTAAGAAGATAAATACGGTATTGTCCAGCATCCCTTTCTCCTTGATGGTTTCCACCAGTTCACCGATTCCGCTATCCACAATTTCGATCATGGCGGCATAGGTTGCCATATCGGTAATCCATTGCTCCTGTTGCTTTGGTGTGAGTGTTTCCCAAGAGGGACGTTTTCCGTCAAATTCTTTTTGGTAGACAGGATAATCCATTTCGTCCAAAATGAACTTCAGCTCCTTTAACCTGTCGAAACGTTGTTTACGCAACATGTCATATCCCACTTTATATCGGTCTCTGCATTTCTCTACACGATCGGCAGGAGCTTGGAGGGGTAAGTGAGGGGCATAATGAGCTACGTACATAAACATCGGTTTGTCTGTAGGGTGTTGCTTGACAAAACTGACGGCGGAATCGGTGATGGCAGTGGTATAGTAATAGTCATCGGGGAATTCTTTGATTCGGGTCAGATTGCTGTATACCGGTGTTGGTTTATAATAACTGCCTCCTCCGCTCAGGCAACCGTAATATTTGTCAAATCCCCGTTGGGCCGGATAGCTGCCATTGGGAGTATCAAAAGCTCCGTCCACTGTGACGTGCCATTTACCGCTCATATATGTGCTGTAGCCATTCGCTTTCATCACCTCGGCAATGGTGGGGATGTTTTTTGTAATTTGTCCTCTGTATCCGGGGCGGTGTTCATCTACTGCCGTCATCCATCCCATGCCGGCTTCGTGCTGATAATGTCCTGTCAGCAAAGCAGCACGGCTAGGGCAGCTTCTTCCTGTATTTTTGAACAGGCTGAAGCGTACCCCGTTTTCTGCCAGACGGTCTATGTTGGGAGTCTGGATTTCACTTCCGTAGCAACCCAGATCGGAGAATCCCATGTCGTCACATAAAATCAATACAATATTGGGAGGAGTACTTACCTGTGCTTCTGTACTGGCGAAACTCGCTCCTAATAAAAATGAAGTATATACTATTCTATTTATCATAACTGTATTTTAATAAGTTTGTGTTTTTTCTGTTTATAGATAGAACTATGCGCATTATTCAAAGTCACTCTGTTGTTTTTCGACTTCTTTCAGTTTCAGGCGGTTCAGTTCCTGTTGTAATTCAAGTACACGTTTCTCACAATCGGATGGAGCGGTATTTATTTTATTTCCGGCATCTTTGCTTGCGGATTGTGCTTGTGTCAGTTCATCTTTGTCTGCTACCAGCGTATGTTCTGATGGAAAAGTAGGAATAATCAGTTCTGCCGGAACCGGCGTATGTTTGCCTTGCCATACCACTGATGCACGGATTTTAATTTCTCCCGGTGTAGTGGTGGACCTTACCAGCACCGGAGCAGTTCCCCAAAGTACCGGACGTGGATTGGTGAATGTTTCTTCATCGGCAACCAGTTGGCCCTGCCCTTCGATTTCGAACTTTACTTCATAATTATTCAAACGCTTGATGTTTCCGTTTTCATCTGCGATGGCTGCAATGACCGTCACGATGTCCGATCCGTCCGCTTTCATCTGTACTTTCTCGTCATCTGCCCAAAGCAATAGTTTTGACGGGCGGCGTGTGGGTGTTACTTTATGTGTCGCAACCACTTTTCCGTCCATTAATCCTTCTGCCAGAAGGTAAGAATCTGCCTGTTTCTTTTGGCGTGACAGCTTTTTATCATACATGACATCAAATACATCCTTGAATGTGATGACGGGTGAGGGCATTCCGCTTTCATTTGCCGGCTTATGATAAGTATATTCTTTGCCTCCCTTGCAATACGTGAGGCGAACTTCGTCACAGTTGCTATATATCGTTACATCTTTCGGAGAGAATGGGGTCATGGCATTGGCTATGTAAATCATCGGTCCATTATCTGCGATCAATTCTTTGTTGGGTTCGGCAGGACGCTGGGAACAGAACATATAATAAGATAGTTTAGGTTGTCGGAAGGCATCCATGATACCTCCGTAAAACGGGTCAGGATGATATCCTCTCTGGTGATCGAACGAGTGCCACAGGCAACCGCCCATATGTTGTCTTGAAGTTCTGTATAGTCCATCATAACTGGTGAGTTGGTAATCGTTTTTGGCATATCCCTGTGCCTGAATCAGCATCGGTACTTCTCCCCAGCCACGATTGACCCGGCTTGGTGAGTTGTGAGAGTTCCAGTCATCCACATTATCTCCCCATTCGCGGGTGAAATAACTGATTTTCGGATCCAGATTTTCGGTATTAAAGGCTCCTCCACCTCCGTTCATCGGATGGGTGAAGTGTATCGGAAAGTATTCGTGTCCACGTGCGGTTACATCACATCCGGCATAGCAATAAGGATACGGATATTCTTCATTGAGAATGTCCACTACATTTTTAGCAAAGTCAGCCGGATACCATGTTTCGTTCAGAATCGGTTCCCACATCCATACACTGGGGTGGTTGCGGTCGCGGCGAACCATATTGCGGATATCACTATATACTCTCTGAGCAAATATCGGCTGATCATTCCAGAATTGCCATCCCGGTGTGTTGACAATAACAAACAGTCCTAATTCATCACAAGCATCCATAAACGCCGGATCTTGCGGATAATGGGCGTTACGGATAACACGCATTCCGGCATCACGCAACTTCTTCGCATCCCGCCAATGAAGGCTGTTGGGTAAGGCGTTGCCAATCACTGCAAAATCTTGATGACGGTTGGCTCCCATCAGAGGATAGGGGTAAGGTTTGCCATTTAGCCAGAATCCGTCTTTTCCTTTAAATTCAATGCTGCGAATGCCGATACGGCGGTAATATCCGTCGATGGTGTTACCGGCTTTGTCTTTTATATAAATGTGTAGTTTGTAAAGATAGGGGCTGTCGGGTGACCATAAATGAGGTGTTTCTACGGTCACTTTGCAAGAAATTTGTTTCGCAAGATCCTTGCTTACCGACAAACCGGTCTCCTTAGAGAGAACACGTTTGTCGTCGCGGTCATAGAGTTCATAGATTATTTTACCACTGAAGGATTTTCCGGAAGTGTTACGTATATGTGCATCCAGTTTCAACTGTGCGGATTGCTCGGAAACTTTGTCGAAAGAGACAAACAATCCGCCTCCGGCTGTCTCATTCTCATAATTCGGATCGGTAATGAATACTTTGTTGTGAACTATCATCCAGCAATCTCGGTAAATTCCTCCAAAATATGCAAAGTCCAGTGCATCTTGCGGTTTGCCGGGAGGGTAGGAGGGATCGTCACTGTTGTCTGCCCATACGGTGATAACATTGTCTTCTCCATACTTCAGACTGGAAGTGACATCTACGATGACAGGTAGAAAACCACCGAAATGCTCTTTCAGCAACTTTCCATTCACCCATATTTTTGATTTTCCCATAATGGCTTCGAAGTGGAGGAATTGTTGTTTTCCTTTCCAGTTTTCCTCGGGAGTGAAATGCTTGCGATACCAGATTTCACCCTGATAATTGATGCATCCGCTTGCCTCGGTGGGGAGATATTCTATGCCATCGGGTAATGATACGATGTTCCAGTCTTTATCATTGAATCTCGGCTGTTCCGCTCCTTCGATATTGCCTTTATAAAATCGCCAGGCAGGATTCATGTTATACACTGTGCGGCCTGTGTTGGAAAGCTGATAAAAGCCTGCTGTGGAGTAAGATGGCTGGTAAGTGTCGGCGTTAGCTACCAGTGTTCCAGCCAATAACAGACCACTGAGTAAGATTTTCCACCATGTTGAAGTACTTTTCATAATTCTTAGATTTGCTTGATTGATCTATCTTTAATATATTAATGTCAGACTGTTTTGTTTTGCATTAGAACTTCGTCCCGCCAAGGTACAAATTTTCCAATAGTTTGAAGCATAGGACGCTGAGCTTTATTTTTTCTTAAACATTAGCCCGGTGCATCCTACACTTTTTACCATATCCGAAATGACCTATATCTTTATTTAATACCTATCGGGCCTTCATTGGCTTGAATTGGCCATCCTGGATTCTGGTAAATAATAGAAGTACTCAGATCGTTAGGATTTGAGGCCGTAATTCTGAAGTGCGTGATAGCGATAGGATTCAGATAATGCGCTTCACACCATGTGTATCCTGCATCATACATCAGATTATTTGTCTTCACAGAACGGTAAGGACAAAGATACTTACCGCTATTAACATAGCTTGATACATTGGAGGTTTGTCCTTCCGTTCCTTCCTGTATCAGAAGATTTTTTCCGTCCTGCATGTATTTATCCTTTAAATCGGATTCCCACAAGTTAACTCCTTGGATTACAAATTGTTTAACCTGGTCCAGTGCTCTCCAGCGTTTTAAGTCTAACATGCGTAAACCTTCTGCAAGTAGCTCACAACGCCGTTCACGGCGGATGTTATATAGTAGAGGAGAGACTAGTTTACCTGCCGAATATATGGCCCAGTCCAGTTCTTTGGACAGATCGGTATTGTTCACGGTCACTGTATAGTCTCTTGGTAATCCGGCTCTTTCGCGGAGATCTCCCCAATATCCTGCTGCCTCCGAACCAATGGAAGTTCCATTATGTTCCATACAGTCAGCCTCGATGTAATTGAGATAAGCTTCGGCTGCACGGTATACCGGACACCCTTCAATCGCTGTGTTGCCATCCCGATACCAGTTTCCTGATAATCCTTTACGTACCTGATAGCCTGTTACGCATCTCTTTTCCGTTATATCCAGAAGTTGTGGAACCTCCGGCAGCAAATCGGGAGTACCATTCATCACATTCGGGCTGAGAGTCTCACCCGGTGTCATCAGGAATAGTTGTAGACGTAGATCTCTGTTTTTGCGTACATTCAATAATGATTCGTCACCTTTATACTGGTCGGTTGCATAGATCGGCTTACCGTCACGGCAAAGGAAACTTTCTATATATTGCCGGGTAAATCCGGTATTTCCACCTACGCGAATATAGAAAGGAGCTGAGTGCACAATCTTATAGTCAAGCAGATTATACGCACGCCACATTAATATTTCTGAATATCCTTCCAGGCTGTTCGCTGAGAACTGAGCAAAATAGGGGTTGCTCATTTTATATTTGTCTTCGTCTGTTTTAACTGTTTCATCCATGCAGTCTTTTGCTGTATTCTGTACCAAGGCTGCATTGCCTATCACTTCTTTGGCTGCCGCTTTGGCCTCCTTCAGAAAAAATGCGATTTCCGTATCGATATTAAAGTCCGCAATGTCTTCTGCCTTTCCCGGCCATCCCGGACCACCCGGTACTAGAGCAGTGCCTTTGTGATAAGTCAGCCAGGAAGCTTCAAACAGAGCTGCTCTGGATTTCAATAACAGAGCAGCATTTTTGGTAATTCGGTTCTTCCCACCGGATATATTATTGGTTAGCAAACTGATTGCCTGATCCAGATCTTCCAGAATAAAATGTGCTACTTTATAGCGGGGGGCCCGTTTGCTGGCCTGAATCAGAGATTCACTTTCATCCGGCAATGTGTTTTTTATAATCGGGAAGTCACCGAAGGTCTCTAGTTTTGACAAATAATTCTTAGCGCGCAGGAAATACATTTCACCTATATAATGCTTTATGTTTGTTTCCGAACCTTCTATCTCTCCCTTTTCGAAGCGGGGCACTACTGTTTCGAGGAAGTAATTAGCTTCACGAATGGTAGAGAAATACCACGGATCATTACTTGCTGGATTATCATAAGCTTCCGGAACTTTCCATTGACCGGGAATCCATTTCTTATCATAGTCAGTGGCAGCTTGATTATCTGTAGCATTGTCGTTTTTCCAGATTCCGGCATTAAATCCCTCATGCGTCGTGAAGTTGTAATGCTTCACAGCATAGGCAGCCAAGTCATTTTCAGTAAAGAAAAAGTTGTCCGGGGTCACACTGTCTAAAGGTTCCCTGTCCAAAAAATCATTGCAAGAAGCGAGTATAAAGCTTCCCCCTGTCAGCAAAAATAAATATTTAATTATCTTTTTCATACGTCATCAATTAAAAGTTAACACTAAATCCTGTGGAAAAAGTACGGGACAACGGATAAGTTTTTCCTGAACTGTTCGATCCGTCTTTCGCTCCATAACCGGTATTAATTGTTTCCGGGTCGAATCCTCCGGGCAATCCCGTAAGGGTGAATAAGTTTTCTCCCGAGAAGAAGACTCTCAGGTTGGAAACACCTATTTTGCGTGTGATCTGGGCGGGGATGGTATACCCGATCTGCAAATTCTTCAACCGTACATAGGCGGCATTCTGAAGATAGCGGGTTTGCGTCTTTTGATTTTTTGCGAAGTTATCAACCAAGATACGCGGGAAATAAGCGTCCTTGTTAGCGCTCCAGAAATCATCCCCTTCTTCGCGGAAGAAATCAAGATGAGAAGTAAAGCAGGCCGATTGCCAGATCCCTCCTGTAGCTCCCCAGAACATGTTGTCGTTCAACCAGGCATCGCGTTTTGCCACTCCTTGGAAGAATAAGCGTACATCAATGCCCTTCCAGGATGCATTCAGATCCAGACCAAAACGGAATCGTGGGGAAGTATTGCCAATCACTTTTTTGTCACCTGGGTCATTAAGCGTAGCTCCATCGGAAATCTTGCCATCACCATTCAGGTCCCGATACATGATGTCACCTGCGCCCCATTTGACTCCTAATGCATCTTGTCCGCCGTTGGGCAGTGAAGCAAGATGAGCATCCATTTCTTCCTGGCTTTTGGCTATGCCAATGGTTTCGAATCCCCATATATCTCCATTATATTTACCGACATACCACGTGTTTATTTTACCGGTCGTGTTTGGGTATTTGAGGATTTTCTGACGGTCGTCCGAAAGCAACAGGTGCACTCCGTAGTCAAAATCTTTAATGCGGTCCCGCCATCCTAGATCCAATTCAAAACCGGTAGACTGCATATCCGCATTGTTCATTTTGGGTACATTTGCCCCTAAAGTTACAGGAAGTTCGGGAGCTGGTCCTACCATATTGATAGTCTTCCGGTTGAACCAGTCAAAACTTACGGTCAGACGATTGTTCAGCATACCCAGGTCAAAACCGATGTTCCATGACCGCATGGTTTCCCATCCTAATAGCGCTGAAATCAAATCCGGTGCATTCGCTGTGTTGGGACGGCTGTTGTTAATCAGCCAGTGGGAGTCGGGATCTTGGGCGACAAACTTCATTAACTGGATATACGGATATAGGTTTTCTGTATTCTGATTGCCCAGCTCTCCCCAGGAACCGCGGATCTTTAACGTATTAATGATATGGCTGGTAGGTTCCATGAATGCCTCACGGGCTACGTTCCATCCGGCAGAGAAGGAAGGGAACAAATTCCAGCGTTTGTCTTTTGCAAAACGTGAAGTACCGTCATACCGGAGATTGACTTCCAGCAGATACCGTTCTTTATAATCATAATTGAGTCGGCCGAAGAAACCGGCTGTTGCCCAATGTGTCAGTTTGGACTTATCGATAGTCGATTCACCCGTAGCGGCATTAATACTGGGCACGGATTCTGAGATCAAGTCCAGCTTGGACGCCTGCAACTGCCGCCATTTATTTACTTCGGCCTGAAAACCGACCATTGCTTTCAGATGGTGTGCGTCGGCAAATGATCTGTAATATTCACTGTAGACGTTGGCATTGAAATAATTGGTACGCTCGGCACCTTCGGTAACTTTCGACGTTTTCCATGTATCACCGGAATAAGGTTCGCCGGCTACATTCATCTGCGGCACCTTTAAATAATCCGTATGGGTGAAGGCATCTATCACTTTATAATTGATTTCTCCGAAGATTTTCCAGTCTTTGATCGGTTCTATCACCACCTGGAACTGTTGGTATAGCCAGTCAGTCTGCGAATTGTTATCGCCTCCATAGAGAATCGGCCGGATAATCGTATTACCCATCGGATAACCGTTGGGGTCTACAGTTGGTTCCATCGGCCAGCGTTTGGCTATATTCTGATATAAGGTATTATCAGTCATCGCGGTAGGCTTGCTATAATCTTTCCGCATATATTTCATGCTGTAATTCATGTTCAGCCACGGATAAAGCTGTGCGTTAATCTTGCTGCTCACCGAATAACGCTGTAATTTATCACGGCGGATAGCCATCATTCCTTCCTGTCCCATATAGTTGCCGGAGAAATAATACTGTATTTTTTCTGTTCCTCCGCTGACGCTGAGAGAATGCTCCTGCGAGAATGCCGTACCTCCGAAAACTACGTCATACCAGTCTGTATTCGTATTACCGATCCAGTCCCAGATAGTGGGAGTATTTCTGTTCGGTTGGGTAGTAGTGGTAATTGTGCCTGATGCGTAATCTTTGATAGCCTGAAGACGGGTATCGTCAAACTGTACCGCTGTTTTACCATCATTCAACTGCATTTTGTTGAAGTACATGGCATAAGTGTAGGCATCTGCTACATCCGGCAGATTAATGGCTTCTGACCAGCGGAAACTATTATTATAATTAATGTTGACTTTCCCCGCTTTTCCTTTTTTAGTCGTTATCAACACTACGCCGAATGGCGCACGGGAACCATAGATGGAAGAGGCAGCCGCATCCTTCAACACCGAAATACTTTCAATATCATTGGGGTTCAGCATATTCATGTTTCCTTCCATGCCGTCGATCAGAATCAGCGGAGATGCATTGGAACCGTCACCGATCGTACCGGCTCCACGGATATTCACTTTCATGTCTGCACCAATTTCACCACCGTTGCCATCCGAAGCATAAGAAAAATTCATTCCCGGAACTAATCCTTGTAATGCTTGGCTTACATTAGAAACCGGACGTGACAGTAAATCCTCGGCATTTACCGTAGATACCGAACCGGTCAGGTTGACTTTCTTCTGTGTACCAAAACCTACGACAACGATTTCGTCCAGTGTCTTGGTATCCTCTTTCAGGATGACCGACAGACTTTTGCCGGGCTGTGCCTTCACGGTCTGGGACATATAGCCTACGTAAGAAACCGTAATCGTCACATTGGCAGATGCTGTATTCAATATGAAATTCCCATCCAGGTCTGTAATTGTACCATTCTGGGTGCCATCTTCCATTACGGTAGCGCCAATGACCGGATCGCCAAACATATCCGTCACTTTTCCCTTTATCTGCACGGTTTGTTTCGCGGCAGGCGCTTCCACTATTTGCGTAGATAATATTATTTTTTTATTACGTACGGCATATTTGACATTGGTGTTTTTAAACACTTCATTCAATAAGGTAAATATATTGCTCTGTTCGGTAACTACCGATACCCGGCGGTCTACATCAATATGATGGTCATTGTAGAAAAAGCTAAAATCAGATTGTGCCTCAATTTGTGACAGAACTTCTTTCACAGTCAAGTTTTGTGCTTTCACAGAGATCATAGTACGTTGGGCGTAGCTGTCGTTAGCACATAGAAGCCCAACAAAACAAAAACAGAAAACAAAGAGCAGTTTCATAGACAAAGGAATTTTTTTCCAAACAATAAAAACGGGATTATCCGCCCACAATTGTTGGACATAATTGTTTTTCTTCATATATTTGCATGAATTAAAGTTAAGAAATAATTTTCTCTGTTTGTATTCAAACAGGTTAAAGGCTTTCTCATACAGGCTGGATGCGGGAACATCTGCCTGTATGCTTTTTTTTAAGGCGGTTGGAAGTTTCTCATACGTATTATAATTTTATTGGTTAAACATGAAAGGCTTTAATATATTTCAATCTGCCTCCTTTCTTCACTTTGATTATTTGTCAGTTTCACATTACGCCAGCGTATGTGTGAGGATATTTTAAAATTCTCCAGAATCTCTTCTATATATTGTTCTGTAAACGCTCCGGTAAATGTATATTTGTCAAATTTCGAAGTGTTTACAATAAAATCTACATTATAGCGTTTCTTCAGTATATGCAATGCTGCCTTAAATGGAGTTTTATCAAAAATAACCTTTTGGTCCATCCAGGCAAGCTCCGATTCGCCATTGGTGTTGTATGACAGAATCTGTCCGTCCTTATTATTATAAATCACTTTTTGTCCGGGACGCATTAGTATTTTACTTCCCTGTCCGTCTTTCTCATAAACAAATTCGACCTTTCCCTCTACCAAAGTGGTAATCACCTCATCCATCTCATCAAATGCTTCCAGGTTAAAGTGTGTACCCAAAACTTCCACTTTAGATTTTTGGGGAGTCGAAACAATGAATTTATGTTCAGGGTCTTTCGCAACTTCAAAATACGCTTCGCCATTCAGACTCACTTCACGAATGTTACCGGTGAAAATGGAAGGATACTTTAAGACTGAGCCGGAGTTTAAGTACACTAAAGTGCTGTCTGGTAATCTGAAAGAAGTTATCATTCCGGGTTGTGTCCGGACTTCGAATATCTGGGCATGGACGGGGGCGGTAGATTGGGGTTGGTTAAGCAAAACCAAAATAGTAATAGCCATCGGTATGAGTAAGGCAACAGCTGCACGTTGTATCCAACCCCACCAGGAAATATGATACTTATTCTCTTGCATCCGTCCCTTCACTTTTGATAGCTCCTCATCCATATCCATTTTTTCAGTAACCTGTTGCGTGTCAGTCATAAGAAGAAGTGTGTAAATGTCCATGGCCTTCTTTTTATTTTCATCTGACAATTTGATCCAGGCTTCTATTTCCTGAATTTCGTCTGCTGTTGCTTTACCATCATAATAGCTGATCAGCAAGTCTTCTATAGTTGAATGATGCATTTCCATGATAAATTTATTAAAGAGACAAGCGGGAAAATAAAACTACTAAGGTTATTTAAATAATTAACATTAATAAACTTTATGGTTAATAACTGTGTTATTTTACGCTTATTTAAAATATAAGCATTATCATTGCAGCCATGGAATACAGCAATGAAGATGCGTACTTATTGATGGCACTAAGGAGAGGGGAGATGATCGCTTTTGATAGTATATTTAAAAAATACTACCCGATTCTTTGTGCGTATGGAAATAGGTTTGTAGACTATGAAGAGTCGAAAGAAATAGCGGGTGACGCTATTTTATGGCTGTGGGAACATCGCGAAACACTTCAGGTTGAAACTTCCTTAGGCAGATATTTACTCAAATCGGTTTACCATAGATCACTTAACTGCATCAAGCAAAAACAGCTGAAGAATCATGCTGATACTATGTATTATGAGGAGATGGAAAAGCTGATACATGATGCAGAGACTTACCAGTTCCAAGAGCTTTCAAAAAGAGTGAAAGAAGCTATAGATGCATTGCCTGCTTCCTATAGGGAGGCTTTTGTTATGCATCGTTTTACTAAAAAGAGCTATAAGGAAATAGCTGAGAGTTCCGGGGTTTCAGTAAAAACAATTGCTTATCGTATACAACAGGCAACAAAGCTGCTTCGAAAAGATCTTGCAGACTTACTAATTACTATGATCGTTTGTGTATTGTTAGTCGTTCGTTAACTATTGCTCAGGCTTACCTATTGCTGAAAAAAAGAACTTTCTTAAAAAAGGAATATTTAATCAGCCAAGGAATGCTGTAAATTACATTACGGATAAATAAGAAGTAGAAAAACGCCTGCATTTGCTTGAATGAAAATCTCTCTTTCTTTTATTTAAGTTGTATGCTGAATAGATTGATATGATATTACTTCTTATGTTTTCTTTTAGATGATGTATTGACTGAAAGGATAACTTTTTGTTTAATCTTGCCTTTTCGCTATTTGTGATTAGCCAGCGTGAAAACAAGCTCCGGATAGTCTTTTTATCTCTTCCTCACCGAGGAAAAACAGGTTCCTCGGTGAGGAAGAATACGTTGGTTTTAAACCAAGGAGGCGTTCCTTTAAGACCAACGAGTGGTTTAGTGATAGAAAAAGATGCATATCTCATGTGAATTTATGCAATAATAATCTGTTATTCCGTATATTATTGCACTAATTTATGCGCTTTATTCTTTGTTTTACTATTTTTATTTCAACTGTATTTTTGTTTAATCTTAAAAATAGCACATTGATGTTGGGCTGCATGTACATATTTCTAAGAGAACGATGGGTTTATCAACTTTCTTGTTTCAATGATTCGTCTTTCTGAATATAGACAGTCCGTGTCGGAAAAGCAAGGTTCAATCCTGCTTTATTAAAAGCAGCCAGTATTTCCATATTCATATTTGAGGTTACGCCTAAAATATCTCCTTGTTTCTCTATAAAATAGATATACATGATAACCAATGCGGAATCTGAGTATTCTGTAAAAACAGCGACTATATCAGAAGGGTTAGAAGATACATTTTCTACTCTTTTGGGGATGGATTTCAATAGTTCTAAAGCTTCTTTCATCTTTTCGGAAGTCGTATCATACGTCAGTCCAAGATTCAAGACTACTCGGCGCATAGGTTCGGATGAAATATTAACGATAGAAGTATCGGTAATCTTATAATTGGGGAAAGTTATAATACGTTTGTCGTAATTCATTATTTTTGTGCTTCGGACTCCTACGTCTACTACCGTTCCTTCATAACTATCCACGCGAATTGTGTCTCCGATGCTGAAAGGTTTATCCGTCAGAATGGTAAACGCACCGAAAACGTTTTTTACTGTATCTTGTGCTGCCAAAGCAAATGCGATACCACCAATACCCAAAGTTCCCAACAGAGCGCTGATGTTAACTCCCACATTACTCAAAGCCATGACGATGCCGATGAGCCAGACTATAACCAAGATGGTTCTTTTGATGATTGGCATCATTTTGTTAGCTTGTCCGTTGGACTGCTTTCCCCAGTAAACCTGAAGTAAACTACTGAACAAACGGCCGAAAAACCAAGTAATATCCAGAACAATCAAAATGCTGTAAGCATTGTCAACTACTTTCACAAAACTGTCCGGATAAACCAACCGATGGATAGCGATCCAGATTCCCAACAGAATTATAGCAAACTTAACAGGCGCTTCCAAAGAGTAAAAAATGACGTCGTCCAGGTGATTGTCGGTTCCCGTAACAAAAGGTTTGATAACTTTCTTGCCTAATAGCGATAATAATTTCACAATAATAATTGCTCCTAAAATAATAAGAATGGAAATACCCCAGTTTTCAATAGTATTTCCCCATAATTCATTTTCTAACATAGTCTAACTGATTTATAATTGTACTTTTATTTAATAATATCAAGTTGATCTCCTTTTTATTGACGATACAAGATAAGAGCTGAAGATGCTGCGATAGAAATATCCCCTCCCGATAAATGCTCCTGACTGTCTAGATCAATTTGTCCGTTATGGCAGACTATAATCCAATCTTGTTCCGGGATATTGATGTCTGCCTGATTCCGGTTACCGTTGTATGCAACTAGAATTTCTTTCCATTCATCACCGTTAGCATACTCGCCTAGAGTATAAGCGATGACACCGGAATCGCCTGTATCAAGAAAATGAAGCCATTTCTCTAAGCCCTCTGCTGTAGGAATACGGAAGGCGGGATGTTTTTTGCGGAGTGCGATTAATGTTCTGATATAATTGAATATATCACGGTTTTTAGCTTTTAACGCCCAGTCTATTTGGTTGACGGCGTCAGAAGACTTGTAGCTGTTTGGCTCTCCCTGTTTGTCCTGCATGATTTCTTCACCGCCACGAATAAAAGGAATACCTTGCGAGGTTAAAAGCACGGTGTGTATTAATTTGTCAATAGGAACCAGTTCTTCTTCAGAATGTTCGCCTTGAACAGATAATTTCAGCTTATCTACCAGCGTATATCCGTCATGACAGGAAACAAAGTTAATCATTTGAGAGGGAGCAGCGGCATATGGACCGTCACAGTAAAGTAACCCGCTATAATCTACCTGTGGGTGTTGTGTTCCGCCAACGATTCCATATTTGACAGGTTCAAAATGCCCGTTGATATTTCCGGAGGCATACCCTGGTTCCTGTTCGTCAAAGGTGCTTCCTTTCAGACCGTCACGAAATTCATCATTAAATACGGCAATACCTTTCATTTTTCGTACATTCTCCTTTACAGCCCGTTGCTCGAAAGGTAATGGAGAATCTGCTGCTACCCAACCTTCTCCGTATACAAAAATGGTGGGGTCAATTTTCAATAATTCCTCTCTTAACTGGTTCATGGTGTCGATGTCATGTATCCCCATCAGATCGAATCTAAAACCGTCAATGTGATATTCTTTCGCCCAGAATTTGACCGACTCAATGATATAATGGCGAACCATTTCGCGTTCTGAGGCTGTCTCATTTCCACACCCGGAAGCATTTGAATAGGAACCGTCGGGGTTCTGGCGGTAAAAATATCCCGGAACCGTCAGGTCAAAATTAGAATGCTCGGTTGAGGCTGTATGGTTATAAACCACATCGAGTACAATACGAAAACCATTTTGATGGAGGCTTTTTACCATCTCTTTAAATTCGCGGATACGGGTGGTGGGGGTGACAGGATCGGTGGAGTAACTTCCGTCCGGTACATTATAATTCTTCGGGTCATATCCCCAATTGTATTTGTTTTTCTCCAATTTCCTTTCATCGATTGTGGCGAAATCGAATGAAGGGAGGATGTGTATATGCGTTACTCCCAATTCTTTTAAATGATCCAGTCCGGAAGATTCTCCTTCGGGAGTTTTAGTTCCGGTCTCTGTCAGAGCCAGAAACTTCCCCTTATGTTCAATTCCTGAGTTTGGATCAATACTAAAATCGCGGTGATGAAGTTCATAAAGAATGATATCGGAATACATTTTCAGTTCGGGTGACTGGTCTGATTCCCAACCTTCGGGATTCGTCTCGTTCCAGTCGATTATAGCAGCGCGATTGCCATTGATGCCGACTGCTTTTGCCCAGATACCGGGTGTTTCGTCCAGCCATTTTCCATCTTTTTCTATCTGGAAGGTGTAGAAAGAACCTTTCAGATCACGGTCTATATGGATACACCAGGTCCCATTGTCGGCTATGTCCATTTCCAGTTGTTCTTCCGGATCTCCCGCTTCGCCGGATGAATACAGGTTTAAACGGGCATTATCGGCACTTGGTGTCCATAGCGTAAATATGGATTGCTGGGGTGTATAGACTAATTCCAAATCGTTCTCATAATAGCACGGATACTTGTCATACGAATCCAACTGGTCCGGGGACGGATGATTTTTCAACTCTCTCATATTTTCTAATTTTATATTAATACTATATAAAAAAAATAATCATGTTGTGGAATAAATGAACCGGATTATTCCGTTATGGTATGACTGAAAACAAATGTGAAATCAAAAATTCCTGTTCACGCTCTGATAAATATGAATAATAAAAGAATAATTAAGGTAATTTTACGGTGTTGTAAATCAGCTTTTTATCCTTTGCACTTTTTTGTATTTGTTAGCTTATAATTTATAGAAACGTAGGAACTTTGTTAACATCATCTTTGTTTTGTATAAAGTTAATTATAAAAAAAATGAAGCGTATGGAAAATGGTGTTATGATGCAATATTTTGAATGGCATCTCCCGAATGACGGGAAGTTATGGAAACAGATAAAGGAAGATGCGTCGCATCTTCGTGATATAGGTGTGACTGCTGTTTGGATTCCCCCTGCTTATAAGGCCGATGAGCAGCAAGACGAAGGATATGCGACTTATGATCTGTATGACTTGGGCGAATTTGACCAAAAGGGAACCATAAGAACTAAATATGGTACGAAAGATGAACTGAAGAAAATGATTGACGAATTGCACAAATATCATATTGCTGTTTATCTGGACGTTGTATTGAATCATAAAGCGGGTGGTGATTTTACTGAAAAGTTTATGGTAGTGGAGGTCGATCCCAAGGAGAGAACCAAGGCTTTGGGTGAGCCGTTTGAGATACAAGGGTGGACCGGGTATAGTTTTCACGGACGTAAGGACAAACATTCGGATTTTAAATGGCATTGGTATCATTTTTCCGGGACGGGTTTTGATGATGCGCAAAAGCGCAGCGGTGTTTTTCAGATACAGGGAGAAGGAAAAGCTTGGAGTGAGGGCGTGGATAGTGAAAACGGTAATTATGATTTTCTGTTATGTAACGATATTGACTTGGACCATCCGGCAGTTGTATCTGAATTGAACCGTTGGGGAAAGTGGGTTTCCAATGAATTGAATCTCGACGGAATGCGTCTGGATGCCATTAAACATATGAAAGATCAATTCGTCGCACAATTCCTCGATGCGGTGAGGAGTGAAAGAAGCAATGATTTTTATGCCGTAGGTGAATATTGGAATGGTGACCTGGAAGCATTGGATGCTTATATAGAAGCTGTTGGGCACAAAGTAAACCTATTTGATGTCCCGTTACATTATAATATGTTCCAGGCATCACAGGAAGGTAAAGACTATGATTTGCGGGATATTTTAAAAGATACTCTGGTTGAACATCATCCCGATCTGGCTGTAACCATTGTTGACAATCATGATACGCAACGCGGAAGTTCTCTTGAATCCAATGTAGAAGATTGGTTTAAAACGTTGGCTTATGGTTTGATTTTGCTGATGAAGGAAGGTTATCCATGTCTGTTTTATGGAGATTATTATGGTATAAAGGGGGAGAAGTCTCCTCATACCCGGATTATTGATATATTGTTGGATGCGAGACGAAAGTACGCTTACGGTGATCAGATAGAATATTTCGACCATCCTTCAACGATTGGCTTTATCCGTACAGGAGATGAGGAACATAATGGCTCCGGGCTGGTCTTCCTTATGTCTAATGACGAGGCGGGAAGTAAAATAATGAGCTTGGGTGAGAAACATAAAGGCGAAGTCTGGCACGAAATAACCGGAAGTATATCCGAAGAAATAACTTTAGATGAAGAAGGAAATGGAGAGTTCTCTGTCGAATCCCGTAACCTGGCTGTTTGGGTGAAGAAGGATTAGGTATATGGTATTTATATAATTAATTATGAAGATGCTTGTTACAGTTGTAATCAGGTATCTTCATGATTTGTATGAAAGTCATTTGCAGACAGAAAGATTCTCTGTATCTTTGTCGCCATGGCAGAAAGAAGCGAACTACATACGAGAAATAAACACAATGGGCAATATGATTTTTCATTGTTGACAGAGAATTATCCACCGCTCAGAAAATTTGTACTTCTCAATCCTTTGGGAATACAAACAATCGATTTTTTTAATCCACATGCTGTGAAAGCGCTGAATAAAGCATTGCTGATAAGTTATTATGGTATCCGCTACTGGGATATTCCAAGGAATTATTTGTGTCCGCCTATCCCCGGGAGGGCAGACTATGTTCATTATATTGCCGATTTAATTGATCTGGAGAGAGTCAGTAATACGGCAAATGAAGAGAATGGAGATAAGCCAAAACGACAGTGCAGATGCTTGGATATCGGTGTAGGTGCAAATTGTATTTATCCGATTATTGGGCACGTTGAGTATGGATGGATGTTTGTGGGTTCCGATATTGATCCGGTATCTATAGAAAATGCGCGTAAGATAGTGACTTGCAATCCTGTATTGGCACATAAGATTGATTTGCGGCTTCAGAAAGACAATCGGAGGATTTTTGACGGAATCATTGCTCCCGATGAATATTTTGATGTAACAATTTGCAATCCTCCGTTTCACAGTTCGAAAGAAGAAGCAGAAGAGGGGACATTACGTAAATTGAGTAGTCTGAAAGGGGAGAAAGTAAAGAAAACCAAATTGAATTTCGGTGGAAATGCGAATGAACTTTGGTGTGAGGGTGGAGAATTACATTTTTTGCTGAATATGATTTCTGAGAGCCGGAAATACCGGAAGAATTGCGGTTGGTTTACAAGTCTGGTTTCTAAGGAGAAGAATCTGGATAAACTATATGCTAAATTAAAAGCCGTCCATGTATCGGAATATAAGATAATTCGAATGTGTCAGGGTACAAAAAATAGCAGAATTTTGGCTTGGCGATTTTTGGAATAGCTGATTTTGTTTTTTCGATAAACGGATATTTTTAAAGAAGATTATCTGTATAATGAAAAAATATTGATGATTAAGACCGTTATTTGTTATAATGTGCCTGGATTTGTTGTTGTTTTCGATAATAGAGTCGTTTCTCTCTCTGTATATTCTATATGAGTATTAATTCTCCTTTCTCCTTTTCTTTGATATGCCGATATTTGTAGTATGAGATTATAGTGCTAGGAAATATCAAATCAAGGGAATATATGTTTGTTGTTAGATTGAGAAACTATTTACATTTGTCGTTTTTGGTTATATTTTTATTGTTTTCCTCCTGTATTGATGAGTTTTATAAAGATACACCTAAAGAGGGATATATAACAATTACCGGTATCAATACACGTGCCTATACAGGAGCCTATCCGGGTGACGGGCTCGATGATAAGGTTGAAACTCTGCGTATTCTGGCTTTCAATAAGACAAGTCGCATCTGCGAAAGTAATACTTTTTATTATGGAGATGTGCTGGGCGGAAATACGCTACGGCATCCGATTAATAAGGGTGAATATGATTTTGTCTTTTTGGCCAATGAACCTCATAATACAATTGTGAAGGCGGTTCTTGACAATATAACTGATTATGATGCACTAAAGTCAATATCCTATCCGGCGGAGTTCTTCGATTCGGAACGGGTTATACCTATGATTGCGGAAAATAATAGTATAAAAGTGCTGGCTGATGGAAACTTGGAGGTAAATGGTGTTGCATCTACCAAGTTGACAGTAGGACTCAGACGCTTGGCGGCACGTGTGGATGTGGTTTTGAAATCGAAAGTCGATTTTGGTGATGCCAGTTCGAGTGAATTTGAAGGAATTACTTTTTCTAATATACCGGATAGAGTGCCTTTGGTATATGGCTTGCCTAGTGATTGTTTACCCAGTTCCTGGGCGTATGCCGATCCGGTTCTTCCTTATGGTGGAACGGCCATAACCAGAAATGTGGAACGTAAACTCACATTAGCTGATAATGCCGACTGTTTTAAAATAGATCCCACTTTATTGACCACTGAGGATAAAAATAACGATTTAGTCTGGGCTGTTAAAGTTAAAAAAGTAATTCTGCCATCTAGCTTCTTTTCATCGAAGTCCGACGAGACGAATGCGATAAATTTTACTGTTAACCTGATTGACAAGTATAGTCCTTCCTGCAAATTGAAGATTCTGTCCGACCCGGATTATACATTACCGGCAAATGCGAAACTTGATTTGACAGGTATCATAAGAGAACCTTTAGAAGTAAATATACAGCCTTCTCCGTGGATTGACGATGGAGATGATTGGGAAATATCAGGCGTCCGTGTTCTGAATGTATCGCATATACAGGCTAAGATGACGGATATGAACGGAGTCCGGATTTCTTTCTGGTCCAATATGCCGGTAGTGAAGGTGTTGGGCACAGTAAAGAAAGAAGGTGAAGCGAATGAAAGAGCAACTAATACAGTCTTTAACTGTTTGGCAGTAGATGATAATAATCCTGATCCTTATCGTTTCTTTTATGATTCGGCTTCGGGCAGCGGATATATGGATTTACTGGTTGACGGAACAAATACCACCGGTTTTGGTACGCATGACAGGACCGAGAATATGAGTGGTACATATACATTGACATTATCTGCAGCAGAGGATACTAATGGTAAGAATGCATTGCAGAGGAAGATAAAGGTTACCGTCACACAAGAAGGTTTGCGATTTGTTCACAATCCTACGGCAAATCAACATGGTTTGTTCAATGCAGCATTTTTTAAACATAACCAGAAAGGAGAACGTATTATAACAGGACAGCATCGATTGGATCAAACATGGTCTGTTAGTGTACCTGTTGCCTATCAAAACTGGCTTGTTGTGAGCGCGACTCCCAGCTTTGATCCGAATATTGGAACAGAATCACCAGGTGATGCGGAACATTATCCGGTAACTCTCAATCCGTATAGGGGAGAAGATGGTACTAGTATCTCAGGTCTCACCGGTCGTATATATTTCCGTATTGGCGTTAAGGAAAATGCCGATTTTGTACCAACTAAAGAATCCGATCCTAAATTTGGATATATCAATTTGTCATATTATCCGGGATGGCGGACAACAATGAAAATTTATATTCGTCAGGGCGAAGCCGGTGCTTATATATATGCGCCGGGGGATGCTATTCCGGGAACTGTATGGGGAGCGTGGAATGGAGGTACGGATATTACTACACATGTGAGAGAAGATATGCGTCTTTTATCGACGAATGCCCGTAGGGGAGCAGCTAAGTTCTCTGCTTTAAACCTGACAAGCGAGAGGTTAGCAGGGAATACGAATCCGGATTATGAGAATGTGAACGTAAAAGGTGCTCGTTTTGTAGACTTCCCTTCGCAGGCGGGTGCATTCTTTCAGTGGGCGGTCGATTTGAAAGGCACTACTTCCGGTATGACTGATTATTACCGCAGAGCTTTTAATCCCTCGAAGTCATATCTTGTTTCAGGATTCCCTTGGGGATATGGGGAATTTCCGATCATGTGGGATGGAGATGTCAGTGCTAATATCCCTGCATATAAAGAACAGTTTGAAGTTTGCCCTCCGGGATATCGTCGTCCGACGGATGGCTATACGGATAAAATATCTTATAATGGATATTATGATTATTTGCCGGATGAGGGTACTACGGGTACTGCCACGAATTATAAAGATCAAATAGAGTATTCAGAATTAAGGGTTTCTTTATTTAATGTACCTTTTGCAGGAAATGCGGCTTCAAGTGCAGACTACGCTACAGCTTTTACTACTCCTTTTGGTGGAACTGGTAATACAGGTCCTGGGACATATCCTTACGGAGCAAACAAAGATATGCTTGCCCGGAAACAACTAAAAGGAACAACTTATACATTTTATTCGGACGGATTTTTCGACAGACGTCCGATAAAAGAGGCTTCGAATGGAAACTATGGCGTATCATTAGGAAATAGTAATGTTGCTTATCAGGGAGTATTGTATTTTAATCCCGATTCCGGAACGAATGCATCTGTCTTTTTTCCGTCAGCCGGTCGTCTGAATAACACAAGTGGTGCTTTGGAAAGTAGGGGTAGTACCGGATACTATTGGTCGGCAAGTGTAGGTCCTCCTTATATGAGATCGGAATTGCAGAATCCACCTTATGACAGGAGAATACGTTATGGAGCCTGGTCGCTTGAGTCTGCATATAATTCTCATAATTTCAGATTGTCATATCAAGGTTTTGCTCAAAGTATACGTTGTGTGAAAGAATAAGAACTTTTCGGCTTACGATAAAAATACCGGAATATCATCCGTTGAGGGGTTGGCTTTTTAGTCAACCCCTTATTTGTGCGTACTCTCTAACAACAAAACTGCTGTTTTAAGAAGAAATCTTTATTTACTCTAATAAGATTCTAATAGGATTCTAACTATTCTCTAACAGGCTCTCCGAAGGGAGCCGTCTATCTTTGTGCCCGGAAATCCGGTTACTAACTTAACTTATGTTTAATTATGATGATGAAGAGAGAGTTACACACATTTATTATTGGCAGTGTGTTGTTTTTTACCGCATGCGGGGATAAACAGGAATCAGAGCAAAAAAGTGGCTATCGTATACAAGGTGACACGGTCTATATTGCAGATCCTCTTTTACTTGAAAAAATCAAAGTATCAGTGTCTGAACTGAAACCCTATTCCAAGAAGGTGATAACGTCCGGTGTGGTGCGTCCCATTCCTCCCCGTTATGCTTATGTTGCTCCTCCATTTGCAGGGAGAGTCACAAAATCTTATGTGCGTATCGGACAGTCGGTACGTCAGGGAACACCTTTATTTGAAATCAGTTCCCCCGACTTTACTTCTGCACAAAAGGAATACTTTCAGGCACTTTCGTCCAGGGAACTTGCTAAAAAAGATTTGAAACGCAAAGAAGATCTGATAAGGAATGGTGTCAGTTCGCAAAGAGAACTGGAAGAAGCCCAGAATGCTTTATTGATAGCAGATAAGGAGTTTGAAAACGCCTCTGCCGCATTGCGGGTATATCAGGTGGACAATCCGGCGGAAATGATATTGGGGCAACCGATGATTGTTCGTTCTCCTATTCCCGGGGAAGTGATAAAGGATAACATCGTAACAGGGCAATATCTGAAAGACGATACCGAACCGATAGCTATTGTTGCCGACCTGTCTAAGGTATGGATTGCGGCTCAGGTAAAGGAGAAAGATATCCGGTTTATAAATGAAGGCAGTAGTCTGGATATTGAAATTTCGGCATTGCCCGGTACGGTTATTAAAGGCAATGTGTATCATGTAGAGGAGGAGGTAGACGAGGAAACCCGGTCCATTCAGGTACTTTCGATCTGTGATAATTTGAACGGACATCTGAAGCTGGGGATGTACACTACTGTCCACTTTCTGAGTGTTCCGGTCAGACAAATTCAAATCCCGGAGAAAGCGTTACTGCAGGGCGAAAAGGATAGCTATGTATTTGTGCAGATTGCTCCGTTGGTTTTCGTACGGACGTCGGTGACAGTGGAGACAACAGAAAACGGAATAGCGGTGATCAGCGAAGGATTGCGTCCCGGAGATAAGATAATCAGTGAAGGAGGATATTATTTAAAGTAAGAAATTATGAAGAAGGAATTAATGCTTTCAATTATACAAAAAAGATGGGTAATGCTTTGCCTGTTTGTGATGATGTGTATCTTTGGATATTACTCATGGAAACAGCTTTCGATAGAAGCATATCCGGATATTGCAGATGTCACTTCCCAGGTGGTCACTCAAGTTCCCGGACTGGCTGCGGAGGAAGTGGAACAGCAGATAACCATTCCTTTGGAACGCGCTATTAATGGGCTGCCCGGTATGCACGTCATGCGGAGTAAGAGTACATTCGGGCTGTCAATGATTACCATTGTCTTTAAGGACGGGACAGAGGACTACTGGAGCCGCCAGCGCGTACAGGAAAGATTGAATGAAGTAGAACTGCCTTATGGAGCTGTTCCGGGACTTGATCCGCTGACATCTCCCGTAGGAGAAGTGTACCGTTATATCATAGAAAGTGACCAGCACTCATTACGCGAATTAACCGACCTTCAGAACTGGGTAATTATTCCCCGTATCAAGGAAGTGTCGGGAGTGGCTGATGTAACCAATTTCGGTGGGATCACTACTCAGTTTCAGGTTGAAGTAGATCCGTCCAAACTGGAACAATATAATTTATCTCTCAGCCAGGTTGTTGAAGCCATTGAGAATAACAATGCCAATGTGGGGGGAAGCGTGTTGAATCGTGGTGACTTGGGTTATGTGGTACGGGGAATTGGATTAATCGGAAATTTGGACGATTTGGGACATATTGTAGTGAGTACTACTTCCGGAGTTCCTGTCTTTCTGAATGATATAGGTTCTTTGAAGTATGGAAATCTTGAAAGAAAGGGAGTGCTGGGATATACGGACCGTACCCGCAACTACTCTGAGAGTCTGGAAGGAATTGTACTCCTTCTGAAACATGAGAATCCGTCTAAAGTACTGGAAGATATTCATGTGGCAGTTGATGAGTTAAATAATGAGACATTGCCGGAAGGAGTGAGGATACATACTTTTCTGGATCGTACCAACTTGGTGGATACTACTTTGAGTACCGTATCCCATACCTTGCTGATGGGTATGGCTTTGGTGGTTCTTGTGCTTATTCTGTTTCTAGGCAACTGGCGTGGTGCATTATTGGTATCTATAACGATTCCTCTGTCATTGCTTATCGCTTTTATTCTTATGCATCTGACGGATATTCCGGCTAACCTTCTGTCGCTTGGCGCTATTGATTTTGGTATTATTGTGGACGGCGCTATCGTTATGCTGGAAACGATCCTTAAGAAACGTGAGGATAATCCCAAACAATATCTCGAAGAAAAAAGCATGGCGCAACGCGCCAAAGAAGTGGGTCGGCCTATTCTTTTCTCAACCATTGTCATTATTACGGCATACCTTCCGCTGTTTGCCTTTGAACGTGTTGAACGCAAACTTTTTACTCCAATGGCATTTACGATGAGCTATGCAATGATTGGAGCACTGTTGGTTGCGCTCTTATTGATTCCGGGACTTGCCTATGCAATCTATCGTAAACCACATAAAATATATAAGAATAAATGGCTGGACAGACTAAAGGATAAATACATTCGTACCATTACAAGATTTCTGGAAGCTCCCTTAAAAGCCATCATTCCATCAGGACTGATTCTGACAGCGGGGATCGTGTTGAGTGTTGTCGTAGGAAAAGACTTCCTTCCGGAGCTGGATGAAGGTTCGATATGGTTACAGGTTAATCTGCCACCCGGAATTTCCGTAGAAAAGTCACGGGAGTTATCCGATACTTTGCGTGCCCGTACGATGAAGTATTCCGAAGTAACTTATATTATGGTACAGGCGGGAAGGAATGACGACGGAACTGATCCGTTCACCCCTTCACATTTTGAAGTGTCCATCGGTATTAAGCCTTATGATGAATGGCCGAAAGGAAAAACTAAAAAGGATTTGATTCATGAACTGGAAGAAGAATATAAGTTACTTCCCGGTTTTAAAGTAGGATTTAGCCAACCTATGATAGACGGGGTGATGGATAAGATAGCCGGGGCCCATAGTGAACTGGTGGTGAAAGTATATGGCGAAGATTTTCGTGAAACACGTCGTATTGCCGAAGAAATAACCAGGGCATTAGGAACTGTGCGAGGGGCTGTTGATCTGGATATTGATCAGGAACCACCCTTGCCACAGTTACAGATCAGTATGAATCGTGATGCCATAGCCCGTTACGGATTAAATGTATCCGATGTAGCGGATCTGATTGAAGTGGCTATCGGAGGTAAAGCTATCGCACAACTTTATCAGGGTGACCGCCAGTATGGCATCACCTGTAAGTATAAAGAGGAAGCGCGGAATACTCCGGAGAAAATAGCCGGACTTATGTTGACTTCTTCCACCGGTGCAAAGATACCTCTTTCTCAGGTTGCCGATGTCAGATTGAGTGTCGGCGAAAGTACGATTACCAGGGAAATGAACAGACGCCATTTGACGGTAAAGCTGAATTTGCGCGGTCGTGACCTGACATCTTTTCTGAATGAAGCCCAGAATACGATCAATGAGAAAGTACATTATGACAAGAATAAATATACCATCAAATGGGGAGGGGCCTTCGAAAATCAAAAACGGGCTTATACACGTCTTGCTGTCATTATACCGCTGACACTGACGGGGATGTTTATACTGCTTTATGTCACGTTCGGGAAGTTCCGGCAGGCAGGACTGGTATTGGCTATTGTTCCTCTGGCACTTTTCGGAGGTATGCTTGCTCTTAATGTGCGTGGTATGACGCTGAATGTATCTTCTGCTGTAGGATTTATAGCGATGTTCGGGCTTTCCATACAGAATGGAATTATCATGGTATCGCAGGTCAATGGGCTGCGCAGGGGAGGAATGGAACTCCGGAAATCGGTCATAGAAGGGGCACGCCAGCGTTTCCGACCTATTCTGATGACTTCGGTCACTACGATACTCGGACTTTTCCCGGCTTCGTTGGCAACCGGAATCGGTAGTGACGTACAGCGTCCGCTGGCAACAGTGATTGTGTATGGATTGATGTTTTCAACCCTTATTTCTATGTTTCTGCTTCCGGTTTTCTATTATCTGGTTGAGAACAATGTTTTAAATAAAAAGAAGAACGATGAAAAAGAATATACGATATAATATAGTGCTCTTGCTGTTAATGGTGGAAGCCGTACTCATTCCGGCTTTTACGCAAATGCCTGAAATAAAGCAGGGGCAGTCTATTTCTTTCGAAGAATATCTGAATCGGGTAGGGAAAAAGAATCTGAGTTATTTAGCCGAAAAACTCAATGTGAGTATTGCTGATGCGGAAGTAATTGCCCGGAAAATCTTTCCGGACCCGGAGTTGGGATTTGAAGCAGGTAATGAGACTTTCTCGTTGGGAGTTTCCTATTCATTAGAAATGGGAAATAAAAGGGGAGCACGTATTAAGTTGGCGCGGACTCAGGCAGAATTGGAGAAACTGGTCCTGCAACAGGGCTTTCAGGATTTGAGGGCGGAGGCTGCCGACCTTTTTCTAGAAGCAATTCTTCAGCGCGAATTACTTGAAGTACAGAAAAGTTCTTATGAGTATATGTATCAGTTGAGTCAGTCAGATAGTTTACGTTATGTTTCGGGAGAGATTACGGAGAATGATGTCCGGCAGTCAAAACTGGAAACTGTCACCTTGCTTAATACTGTTTACAGTCAGGAGGCGGCTTATCATTCCGCTTTGGTTTTGTTGAATAAACACATGGGGATGAGTGCTGATACGCTTCATATCCCTTTGGGAAATTGGGAAGAGCTAAGCAGGGACTTTGCTCTGTCTGATTTGGTCAAAGCGGGACTGGATAATCGCATCGACCTGCTTGTTGCTCAAAAAAGTACTGAAGTTACTACCCGGGAATATAAACTGACGAGAGCGGAACGCAGACCCGATATCGGAGTATCTGTTTCTTATGAAAGAAACTGGAACGGCTTTCTTCCTCCGTCCCGTTCTGCTACTGCCGGTGTATCTGTTCCTCTGACATTCTCGAATATAAATAAAGGAGCTGTAAAAGCTGCAAAGTTTCGGATTGCCCAATCGGAGATAATGGAAAGAGATATGGAATTGCAGATACAGGCAGAGATAACCCAGGCCTGGTTCAACTATGAGGCTGAAAAGAAAAAGATAGCTCAATATAAAGCCGGTGTACTTGAAGACTCGCAGAAGGTGCTCGACGGAATGGTATATAAATACAAACGGGGAGAAACGAGTATTCTTGATGTACTGGTTGCCCAGCGTACTTATAATGAAGTGCAACAGGAGTATCTGGAAACAATGAAAGGATATGCCGCTTCACTAGTAGCATTGGAAAGAGCTTGTGGTATATGGGATATATGCTTTTGACAGTTAAATATCCGGCTTTACTATTGTGAATTGCAGCAAAGCCGGATATTTGTATGGTTACCAGTCAGCGGTTTCACGCTTTATGTTAAATCATTGTGCGATATTCCTCCTGTTTTTTCTTAGGGAGTTTTTTTGATCACTTCTTCCACAGAGTGGTCAATAAGTTCTTTGATAAGTTTGTCACTCAGGTTTATTTACTTATCTGTTTTCCGAACTTTAATCCGTACTACTGTGTCATTTTGACGAGACTGGACAATGTTTTATTACTTTCGATTGTGTATCTTTGCTGTAGTTGAAATGGACAACCGGAATTTATATACTAATAAACAGAATATTATGGAAGCGAAGTATATCACTCTGACTAAAGAGAATATCGAAAAAGAACATATTTGCTGTGCTTTCTCCGATAAGAAATGTAAGGATAGCTATGAGTTGAAAAAGACATGGCTGAAAAATGAGTTTGAGAATGGCTATGTTTTCAGACGGCTTGACGAACGTGCAAAAGTATTTATAGAATATGGACCTGCCGAAAAAGCTTGGGTTCCGGTTAATGCACCTAACTATTTAATGATAAACTGTTTTTGGGTTTCAGGAAAATATAAAGGATGCGGGCATGGCAAAGCACTATTGCAGTCTGCTGTCGAGGATGCCAAAGCACAGGGTAGGGATGGCTTGGTGACTGTGGTCGGTACCTCTAAATTTCATTTTATGGGTGATGCGAAATGGTTATTACGTCAGGGGTTTGAGACGATAGAAAAACTACCCTATGGTTTCAGTCTTTTGGCTTTGAAGATAAATCCGGCAGCTCCTGATCCGTCATTCAATGGAACAGTATCAAGTGGAGAATGTGAGGAAAAAGAAGGTGTAGTCGTTTATTATACACATCGTTGTCCGTTTGCAGAGTTTCATGTCCGTAATTCTTTAGTGAGTGTGACTGAGAACAAAGGTATTCCATTGAAGATAGTCAGATTGGAAACGATGGCACAAGCACAAAATGCACCTACACCTGCTACTATCTTTTCTCTTTTCTATAAAGGAAAGTTTGTAACGACGGATTTGAGTGCATGTATGGAGCAACGGTTTGATAAAGCGTTGGGATTATAATCTTTCTTATTACAGTATGTGTTTCTCTTTTTTGATTTTCTGTTTTTGTGCTGTTTTGCTCTGATGAGTGTGGCGGGTTAATAATTGTCTGGTGTTTATTTAGACTGGTCGGTTCGATTTTTCATGTGCTGCTCTGATCTTATGCAGATTCATTAATAGAATCGGCAGTTTATTTATATGTTGAGATGTTTTGTTTTATGTATGTGACATATGCTTGATTTTTAGTATTTTATTGTATGTGGTTGGTGGGGAAAACTTGATAGCTCCTGACTTTTATAATCACTAACTTTTCTTATTTTAGTTCATTCAAATATGTTCAATTCTTGCATTTTATGAAACTATGTTTTACTTTTGGGGAGTAAAATCATTGGGATTATAATGAAAAGTATTCGCTCGGTTATTTGTTTTTGTTTGTTTTTGTTTGTGTTTAACCAGCTCCTTTTCGCCGACAAAACTATAGAGAATGATTCGCTATATACCAGTGAGTATATAAGTCGAATTTATATGGCAGAACCTGAACGGGCTTTAAGTTTGTTGGATGGAGCTGAAAGTAAGAAGACTATCCCTCTGCGTATTATACATGAATTACGCAGCAGGGTTTATCGTAATATGTATATGACTAAACTGGCTTTTTTGTATGCCAAAAAGTCTTATTTGCTGGATTCCGTTTCTCAGAAAGATACTAAGCACTTGTTGACCATGACTGTCGACCTGGCAGAATTAGCAGTGCTTATGAGTGACTATAAAGAGAGTATGAGGTATGCTCTTGATGGTATCAAGCTAGCACAAAAAGAAAAGGATAAAGGGGCTGAAAGTAAGCTGTTGTTTTGCATTGGTGAAAATAAATGGCAATTGTCTTTCAAAGAGGAGGCATATGACTATTTTGACAAAGCTATCAAATTGCTTCAAGGTACAAGTTCCAAATTGGAAATGGCTATGCTTTCATACTTTTATGGGATGAAAATGGATTATCTGCTCAATGATTCCCGTAGTAAAGAAGCATTGGAGGTTGGGTTGAAGCGCGAAAAGCTACTTAAAGATATAGCTAAATTACCGGAAAAAACAAAAGGCTTTCTTGATCTGCAATATACTTACTTGTATGCAAAAATGTCGTATATCTGCTATCTGGAAGGAAAGTATGATCAGGCGGAAAAATATTATCAACAATATTTGTCAACAGAGAATTCACAGACACCGGATGGAAAAACCTATGCGATACCTTATCTGCTAGTGTCTAAACAATATCAGAAAGTCGTTGATCAATGTCAGGATTTTAAGAAATTGATGCAAGAGCAGGATACTGTCAACTTGCAGTATATTAGTATCCTTCAGAAAGAGGTGAAAGCTTATAAAGGCTTGAAGGATTTTGAAAAAGTAGCAGCATTACGTGAGTCTATTATTTCTATTATTGATGGTATTAACAGCAAGGATAAACAGAATGCGGCTTTGGAATTAAATGCTATTCATAAAGCTGACGAGCAGGAAGAATATATTGCCGAACAGACTTTACAGTTAAGAATCAGAAACATATCACTTGCTTTTTTGGGATGTGTCACTTGTCTCATTTTATTTGTGCTATGGCGGATTTGGCGTCATACGATTATTGTTAAATATAAAAACAAAATGCTGGCAAAGTTTATCAATGAGAAACTGGCTGGAAAAGTAGAGAACAAACAATTATTCATAGATGGAGATGCGGAAGATCCGATAGCTGTTCCATTGGACTTGGAACCGGAAACTGGCTTTTCCGAAAAAGACGATTTATCTCCGGATGAAGTAGTGGAGAGTAGGGAGGAAGAGGATGAGAATAAGAAAATTTTCAAAGAACTGAATCGTATTGTTGTTCAGGATCAGTTATATCTGTCTCCGGAATTGTCGAGAGAGGATCTGGCTCAGATTGTACATTTGAATAATGCGCGTTTCGCCCGGATGATCAAGGAAAACACCGGAACTAATTTCAACGGGTATATTAATGAACTTCGTATTAACTATGCGATTCAGTTATTGAAGCAACATCCCAATTATACCATTCGTGCGATAGCTGATGAAGCCGGATTTAATAGTACGCCTATTCTGTACAGTATGTTCAAGAAAAAGACTGGTATGACTCCTTACGAATTTAAAAAAGCGCAGGAATCCTTAGGTTGATTTTGGCTTTTTCGATAAACAATTTTCCGTTTTATCGGTTTATTCTTATGATAACTAAATATAAACGGAAATGGTGCAAGTTAGGATAAAGCGAGTGTACGAAGACTTTTCAGAGACCGACGGATATCGGGTGCTGGTAGATAAACTCTGGCCACGTGGAATCAAAAAAGAATGGTTGAAATATGATTACTGGGCAAAAGATATAACGCCTTCCGCAGCACTGCGCAGATGGTTTCATGAAGATATTCCGGGGCACTGGAATGATTTTGTCGTAATGTATCAGAAGGAACTGGAAGCTTCTCAAGCTGTTGCCGATTTTCTGACTCTTATCAAACCTCATCTGGTGATCACTTTGCTTTATGCATCCAAAGAACCGGTTTATAATCATGCCCGAATCCTTCGTGATTATTTGGAAATGCATCTGAAAGAGTGAAATTAAAGTAATTTTTATCTCTTTCCGCTTTCAGTCGTTCACTCAATTTCCTACCTTTGTAATCTAAATCAAAATCGTGTGTCCATGAAGTATAAATTATTAGTTCTTGATGTAGACGGAACGCTTCTCAATGATGCAAAAGAAATTAGTAAACGTACATTGGCTGCTTTGCTGAAAGTTCAGCAGATGGGAGTACGTATCGTGTTGGCATCCGGCCGACCGACTTACGGTCTGATGCCTTTAGCCAAATCCCTAGAACTCGGAAATTATGGAGGTTATATCCTTTCTTATAATGGTTGCCAGATAATTAATGCTCAAAACGGAGAAATACTGTTTGAGCGGAGGATTAATCCGGAAATGTTGCCTTATCTGGAAAAGAAGGCAAGAAAAAATAATTTCGCACTGTTCACTTACCATGATGATACGATCATTACTGACACTCCGGAGAATGAACATATCCAGAATGAAGCTCGCTTGAATAATTTGAAAGTGATCAAGGAAGAGGAATTTTCTGTAGCAATTGACTTTGCTCCGTGTAAGTGTATGCTTGTCAGCGATGACGAGGAAGCGTTGGTTAGTCTGGAAGGACACTGGAAGAGACGGTTGAACGGAGCTTTGGATGTTTTCCGTTCCGAACCTTATTTTCTGGAAGTAGTGCCGTGTGCGATTGATAAAGCCAACACATTGGGAGCTTTATTGGAAGAACTGGATGTGAAGCGTGAAGAAGTCATCGCTATAGGAGACGGTGTGTGCGATGTAACGATGATTCAGCTGGCAGGACTGGGAGTGGCGATGGGGCATTCGCAGGATTCGGTAAAGGTCTGTGCGGATTATGTGACAGCTTCCAATGAGGAAGACGGAGTGGCTCTGGCTGTCGAAAAGGCGATAATAGCGGAAGTTCGCGCTGCAGAGATTCCTTTGGACCAGTTGAATGCACAGGCGCGTCACGCATTGATGGGTAATCTGGGTATCCAATATACATATGCCGACGAAGACCGTGTAGAGGCGACGATGCCGGTAGATCACCGTACCCGTCAGCCGTTCGGTATTTTGCACGGTGGAGCTACGCTTGCATTGGGAGAAACAGTTGCCGGACTCGGCTCGATGATTCTCTGTCAGCCGGATGAAATTGTGGTAGGAATGCAGGTCAGCGGAAATCATATATCTTCTGCGCACGAAGGTGATACAGTACGTGCAGTAGCGACGATTGTACACAAAGGACGTTCCTCCCATGTATGGAATGTGGACGTTTTTACTTCAACCAATAAACTGGTGTCCTCTATACGGGTGGTCAACAGTGTGATGAAAAAAAGATGATTGACGAAAAAAGTAACTTGACAACTATTGATGCACTTATTCAGCGGAAACAGCCCTTTGCTGTTTATCGTGTTCCCGGGGAGAAGTATCCTCGTCTGTTGACAGAAGATGTCGGAGCTGTCCGCCTGATTTTCGATTTGAAAGAACTGAATGGACAAAGAGGATTTGTGATTGCTCCGTTCCGTGTAGATAAGTCATGTCCGATTGTGTTGATACAGTCCGACAGGACTGGACAACCGTTGCCTATGGAAATCGTGGCAGAGGAAGAGCAGGGCTTGCAAAGTTATCCGGAGGAATCTTTTCATACCCTTTGTACTGGGAAGTATGCGACCTGTTTTCATACATTTATTGAAGCCTTGCGTGATGTTACCTTTGATAAACTGGTGCTTTCCCGTAGTCTCACTATTGGAAAGAATCCGGAGTTTTCCTCTTCAGCTGTTTTTCGTGCAGCTTGTCAACGTTATATTCATTCCTATATCTATCTGTGTTATACTCCTCAGACGGGCGTGTGGCTGGGAAGTACTCCCGAAATTATATTGTCGGGCGAAAAAAATGAATGGAACACAGTTGCCCTGGCAGGAACTCAACCTTTGCAGAATGGTAAACTTCCGCAAGTATGGGATGACAAAAACCGTCAGGAGCAGGATTATGTGGCGTCCTATATCCGTCGGCAGCTTCTTTCGCTGGGCATTCGCTCCACAGAGAGCGGACCTTATCCGGCTTATGCCGGTGCCTTGTCACATCTGAAAACTGATTTCCATTTCTCTTTGAAAGATAATAAAAATCTGGGAGACCTTCTGAAAGTCCTGCATCCGACTCCTGCCGTGTGCGGACTGCCTAAAGAAGAAGCCTACCGGTTCATTTTGGAAAATGAAGGGTACGATCGTAAGTATTATTCCGGTTTTATCGGTTGGCTCGATCCGGAGGGACGCACAGATTTGTATGTGAATCTGCGTTGCATGCACATTGAAGACGAGCAATTGACACTGTATGCCGGTGGCGGATTGTTAGCCTCTTCAGAGTTGAATGATGAATGGCAGGAAACGGAAAAGAAATTGCAGACCATGAGGCGTATTCTTGTATCTGCTCCAATAATGATGAATCACTAACAAGCTAATCACTATCAATATGTATTCGGACAAGAAAAATATACTCCAGTTGGTCGCGCTGCTTGAGGCGCATGGAATTACGAAAGTAGTGTTATGTCCCGGTAGCCGTAATGCACCTATTGTGCATACGCTGTCTACTCATCCGGGTTTTACTTGTTATGCTATGACGGATGAACGGAGTGCCGGTTATTTTGCGATTGGTCTTGCGCTGAATGGCGGGCATCCTGCTGCCGTTTGCTGTACTTCCGGTACAGCGTTGCTCAATCTTTATCCTGCTGTGGCAGAAGCGTATTATCAGAATATACCTTTAGTTGTTATCTCTGCCGATCGGCCTGCTGCCTGGATTGGACAGATGGCGGGACAGACATTGCCGCAGCCCGGTGTTTTTCAGACATTGGTCAAGAAGTCGGTAAACCTTCCGGAGATTCAGACAGAAGAGGATGAATGGTACTGTAACCGCTTGGTGAATGAAGCCTTGCTGGAAACCAACCATCATGGAAAAGGTCCGGTACATATTAATATTCCTATATCCGAACCTTTGTTCCAGTTTACGGTGGAGTCGCTTCCCGAAGTACGTGTCATCACGCGCTATCAGGGGCTGAATGTATACGACCGGGATTACAATGACCTGATCGAACGCTTGAACAGATATCAGAAGCGGATGATTATTGTCGGACAGATGAACTTGATTTACTTGTTTGAGAAACGGCATACCAAATTGTTATATAAACATTTCGTGTGGCTGACCGAGCATATCGGTAATCAGACAGTACCCGGTATTCCAGTGAAGAATTTTGATGCGGCGCTTTATGCGATGCCCGAAGAGAAAACCGGCCAGATGACTCCCGAGTTATTGATTACTTATGGCGGACATGTGGTTTCCAAGCGGTTGAAAAAATATCTTCGGCAGCATCCGCCTAAAGAACACTGGCATGTGTCTGCTGATGGAGAAGTGGTTGACCTTTACGGTTCTCTGACTACCGTCATCGAAATGGACCCGTTTGAGTTTCTGGAGAAAATAGCTCCATTGCTGGATAACCGCGTGCCGGAGTATCCCCGTGTATGGGAGAATTATTGCAAGACCATTCCCGAACCGGAGTTCGGATATTCGGAAATGTCGGCTATCGGTGCTTTGATAAAAGCATTGCCGGAATCATGTGCATTGCATCTGGCAAATAGTTCTGTTATCCGCTATGCTCAGTTATACCAGGTTCCTTCTACGATTGAGGTATGCTGTAATCGGGGTACAAGCGGCATCGAAGGCTCGTTGTCCACGGCAGTGGGATATGCTGCCGGTTCGGATAAACTAAATTTTATAGCTATAGGTGACCTTAGTTTCTTTTATGATATGAATGCTTTGTGGAATATCAATGTCCGTCCTAATCTACGCATTCTTTTGCTGAATAACGGAGGAGGGGAGATTTTCCATACATTACCCGGACTGGATATGTCGGGTACATCGCACAAGTATATTACAGCCGTTCACAAGACATCTGCCAAAGGATGGGCGGAAGAACGCGGATTCCTTTATCAACGGGTAGAGAATGAAGAACAGCTTGCCGAAGCGATGAAAACCTTCACACAACCGGAAGCCATGGAACAACCGGTTCTGATGGAAGTATTCAGCAATAAAAATAAAGATGCACGTATACTGAAAGATTATTATCATCAACTAAAACAAAAATAGATTATGTCAACACAAAGAGAATGGACAACCATCAGAGAATACGAAGATATCCTCTTTGATTACTATAATGGGATTGCCCGCATCACCATTAACCGTGAACGCTATCGAAATGCATTTACTCCGACTACAACGGCTGAAATGAGTGACGCATTGCGCATTTGCCGGGAAGAAGCGGATATTGATGTGATCGTGATTACGGGAGCTGGTGACAAGGCTTTCTGTTCGGGCGGTGACCAGAATGTGAAAGGGCGTGGCGGCTATATCGGCAAGGACGGTGTTCCCCGTCTGAGTGTTCTGGATGTACAGAAACAAATCCGCAGCATTCCGAAACCGGTAATTGCTGCCGTAAATGGATTTGCCATTGGTGGCGGACACGTGCTTCATGTAGTTTGCGATTTATCGATTGCTTCGGAGAATGCGATCTTCGGACAGACCGGTCCTCGCGTAGGTAGCTTTGATGCAGGTTTCGGAGCCTCTTATCTGGCTCGTGTCGTCGGTCAGAAGAAGGCACGTGAGATATGGTTCCTTTGCCGGAAATACAATGCGCAGGAAGCGTTGGATATGGGATTGGTGAATAAAGTAGTTCCATTGGAGCAACTGGAGGATGAGTATGTGCAATGGGCGGAAGAAATGATGCTGCTCAGTCCGTTGGCCTTGCGGATGATTAAAGCCGGATTGAATGCCGAACTGGACGGCCAGGCAGGTATTCAGGAGCTGGCAGGGGATGCGACCTTGCTTTACTATCTGACGGATGAGGCTCAGGAAGGAAAGAATGCATTTCTGGAGAAACGTAAACCTAACTTTAAGAAATATCCGAAGTTCCCTTAAACAATGGATTGCAAAATAGACATTATTCCGCGGGTGCTTCATTTCAAGCAGCCGGCCGGAACTTCACGAGGCACATACACAACGCGAAAAGTCTGGTATCTTCATTTTACTGCTCCCGAATTTCCCAATTGGGTAGGGATCGGGGAGTGCGCTCCTCTGCCAAATCTTAGCTGTGATGATCTTCCCGATTACGAGGAAGTGCTGGCTAAAATCTGCCGGCAGGTAGAGAATCAGGGAGGTAAGCTGGACATGGAAGCTCTATGCAAGTACCCTTCCATCCTTTTTGGCTTGGAGACAGCCATTCGTCACTTTTTTGAAGGAAGCTGGGCTTTGTGGGATACACCCTTCTCACGTGGGGAAGCAGGTATTCCGATAAACGGGCTTATCTGGATGGGTGACTTCAATAGAATGCTTGCTCAGATAGAGAAGAAGATGGAGGCGGGATTCCGCTGTATAAAGTTGAAGATCGGTGCCATCAACTTTGAAGAAGAACTGGCTTTACTCCAACATATCCGCTCTCACTATTCTTTTAAAGAAATAGAATTGCGTGTAGATGCCAACGGAGCATTCTCGCCAACAGATGCGATGGAGAAATTGAAACGCTTGTCCGAACTGGACTTACATTCGATAGAACAGCCCATTCGTGCCGGACAATGGGAAGAAATGGCACGTCTTACTTCCGAATCTCCTTTGCCGATAGCTTTGGATGAGGAACTGATAGGCTATAATACCTGGGAAGAAAAGCAAAGATTACTTTCGGCTATCCGTCCGCAATATATTATTATCAAACCTTCTCTTCATGGCGGATTAGCCGGTGGCGAGGAGTGGATTGCAGAAGCGGAGAAACTGAATATCGGTTGGTGGATAACTTCTGCTCTGGAGTCTAATATCGGTCTGAATGCTATCGCTCAATGGTGTGCTACTTTTCAGAATCCATTGCCGCAAGGGTTAGGCACCGGGTTACTCTTTACAGATAATGTAGAGATGCCTCTTGAAATCAGAAAAGATTGTTTGTGGTTTTGTAAATGATGATATTCGACCGACAAAAACAGCGTTTGTTGCTGGAGGGAAAGGAATATACTCCGGGCGATATACATAGCCTTGTAGCAGAAGGTGAGGGAAACCACCCTTCTGCTATATGGGACTTGTATCTTTTTCTAAACGAATGGTTTAATGATGATCCTGTGATCACTGTACATACTTCCGGTTCTACGGGGGCACCTAAAGAATTGCTTGTTCGCAAAGATCAGATGATACAGAGTGCACGCCTGACTTGTGAGTTTCTGGATTTAAAGCAGGGTGAAACGGCATTATTGTGTATGAACCTTCGCTATATCGGGGCGATGATGGTAGTCGTCCGTTCTTTGATTGCCGGGTTGAATCTTATAGTACGTCGGGCTTCCGGTCATCCATTGGCAGATGTGGACACTCCTTTAAGGTTTGCGGCTATGGTGCCTTTGCAGGTGTATAATACATTTCAGATACCCGAAGAGAAAGAGAAATTAAAGCAAACGGAGATTTTAATTATAGGAGGCGGAGCAGTTGACAAGGCTTTAGAGGAAAAAATCAGAAATCTGTCCAATGCTGTTTATTCAACTTACGGGATGACGGAAACCCTTTCTCACATCGCTCTTCGCCGTCTGAATGGCGCAGCAGCATCCGATCGTTATTATCCTTTTTCATCCGTAGAGTTGTTTTTGTCTTCAGAAAATACTTTGATGATTAATGCTCCGCTTGTCTGCAATGAAATTCTGCAGACGAATGATATTGCCCGTATTTATCCGGACGGCAGTTTTACGATTTTGGGAAGAAAGGATAATGTAATCAATAGCGGAGGAATTAAAGTGCAGGCAGAAGAGATCGAAAAGTTACTTCAGTCGTTTATCCCTGTACCGTTTGTGATCACTTCCGTTCCGGATCGGCGTTTGGGGCAGGCTGTTACTTTATTGATAGAAGGGCAGATGGAGATAAGTGCGCTAGGGACTAAATTGGAATCAGTCTTAGCATCTTATTATCGTCCTAAATATATTTATACGGTAAATCATATTCCTCAAACGGGAAATGGGAAGATTAATCGTAAAGAGTGCCGTGTTTTAGCAGAGAGCTTACAGTTGCTCGGGAGACAGGAATAATAAAAACAACGGGAGATAATCTTTCAACTCGTTCCGCAGGAGTTCCATTGTTTTTTGTTTATACCGATTAATGGATTTTACGCTGAGATTCATTTCTTCGGCAATTTCCGCATGTGTTTTGCCTTCAAAGAAACTTTTCATAACTTACGGAAATATATAGCCATAAAAATGGAGTTTACCCATTGGAGGATTCATTGATGGTGATCCATTGGACATGACGGATGGGTAAGAAGTTCCGACTACCCCTTTGTGGAATTTTTATGATTTGCAAAAAGATCCGAAGGAAGACCATAATGTGAATAATGATGAAGGAGTATGCCTTTATTATAAAGCAGATGAAATAGGAAATAATGAAATTGCGAGAAGAAGTGAGAGATACGGATGAGAAATATCCCCGGATACATTAGTTTGTATACTGTCTAGATACAAAAAAAACTAAATAACAATATACTAGAGTCATATATCAGGATATTAAACTTATTTTTGCACCCATTAAACCCCCTAATTGAATAAACATGAAAAAACACTCGACCTTAGTCGCTGCCATTCTGGCAATTTCCGGCTCACTGACAGGATGCCAGGAAGTCAAATCACCAGAACCTGTTTTACCCATCCCGCAAGAGAAACAAGTCAATTGGCAAAAGATGGAAACTTATGCCTTTGTACATTTCGGTCTCAATACTTTTAATGACCGCGAATGGGGATATGGCGACTCTGATCCGAAAACTTTCAATCCTGCACGTCTGGATTGCGAACAATGGGTGCAGACTTTTGTCAACTCTGGTATGAAAGGAGTGATTCTGACAGCCAAGCATCATGATGGCTTTTGTTTGTGGCCTACCCAGCTGACTGAATATTGTATTCGAAATACTCCTTACAAAGATGGTAAAGGAGACATCGTCCGTGAACTTTCCGATGCCTGCAAGCAGTATGGGATTAAGTTTGCCGTATATCTTTCTCCGTGGGACAGACATCAGGCTAATTACGGCACTCCGGAATATGTAGATTATTTCTATAAACAACTTCACGAGTTGCTGACTAATTATGGAGACGTATTCGAAATCTGGTTTGATGGAGCCAATGGAGGCGACGGTTGGTATGGAGGAGCGAAAGATGCACGTACCATTGATCGCAAAACATATTATGATTATCCGCGAGCTTACAAAATGATCGATGAACTGCAACCGCAAGCCGTGATATTCTCCGATGGAGGACCGGGTTGCCGTTGGGTAGGAAATGAGAGTGGATTTGCCGGAGCTACTAACTGGTCTTTCCTTCGGGCAGGCGAAGTATATCCGGGTTATCCCAAATATCGTGAACTACAGTATGGTCATGCGGACGGAAACCAATGGGTGGCTGCCGAATGTGATGTATCTATCCGTCCGGGATGGTTCTATCATCCGGAAGAAGACAATAGAGTGAAGACAGTCGATCAATTGACGGATTTGTATTACCGGAGTGTAGGTCATAATGGTACTTTATTATTGAATTTCCCGGTAGATCGCAATGGTTTGATTCATCCGACGGACTCTTTGAATGCAGTAACGTTCCATCAGCGGGTTCAGAAAGAATTGGCAGACAACTTATTGAGTAAAGCCAAAGTTTCAGCTTCCGATGAGCGTGGAGGTCAGTTCAATATCCGTGCCTTGACAGATGGACAGTATGACACCTATTGGGCTACCAATGACAGCGTCATGGCGGCTGATCTGACTTTTACTTTCGAACAGCCGACAAAGATGAACCGGGTTATGATTCAGGAGTATATACCTTTGGGACAGCGTGTTAAATCCTTTGTGGTCGAATATAAGAAAGGAGATCAGTGGTTGCCGGTCAAATGTAATGAAGAAACTACGACTGTAGGTTACAAACGTCTGTTGCGTTTTGAAACGATAGAGACAGAACAGCTGCGTATACGCTTTACAGATGCCCGTGCGTGCTTGTGTATCAATGAAGCAGGAGCTTATTATGCTCCCGATGCTACGGAAAGTTACACATCCGCCACTTCGGAATTGAGGAGTTTTCCGTTTACTATCGTGGGCGTTAATGAGGAGGAAGTCAAGAAATGCAGCGATAAAGACGATCAGACTACTGCTTTTATCCCCGGGAAAGAAATCGTGATTGATCTCGGTGAAAGCTGTACCCTTCATTCATTCTACTATTTGCCCGATCAGAGTGAGTACAGTAAAGGTTTGATTTCATCTTACGAATTGTCTGCCGGTTCGACTGAAGAAACGATGCAGGTTATTGCAAAAGGAGAATTCTCGAATATCCGCAATAATCCGATTCTTCAGAGTGTATACTTTAGTCCTGTTGAAGCCCGTTTTCTTAAATTGAAAGCGACACGTATGGTGGACGAAAGTGATTCTTTAGGATTAGCCGAAGTGGGATGTCAATAATCCACTCAGAGTTCAAGTCATAAACGAAAAGTGGGACGTATTGCTTTACGATACGTTCCACTTTTACTCACTTTCACTTAAAACCTAAACCTTGTATTTACTTGCTGTTATAAGCCGTCAACATCCAAACCATCTTTTCCTGTTCTTTCAGATAATCGCTCATCATCGAAACGGTTACTTCATCTCCGGCTTGTGAAGCGATAGACAGAATCTTGCGTTCTTCACCGATCAGATAACTGATAGACTGTAGTATGTTATCCAGTGCCTGTTCTCCGTTGCTTACCTTATCCACTTCGTTAATATTGGCTACTTTCAGATAATCACTGAATTTGTTGGCAGGAGTACCGCCCAGCATCAGGATACGTTCTGCGATTTCGTCCACTTTTTCGGCAGTGTCATCATACATCTTTTCGAATTGGCTGTGAAGTACGAAGAAGTCATGCCCTTTGATATTCCAGTGGAAACCGCGGAGGTTGGTGTAATATACTTGGAAGTCTGCCAGTAATTGTTGCAAAGATGCTACTACGTTGTTTGCTCCCGATTCGTTCAATTTGATAAATTCTAAAGTTTTCATATTCTATTTGTTTTTAATGATTTATATTCGTTTTCTTTTTTCTGTACTGCAAAGATAAGGCGGAAAATGCTTGTTGTCAAACTGATAATTTCTATCTTTGCATAGAAGAAATCTATAACTTAATCATATTTGATAGATGACGATACAACAATTAGAATATATATTGGCGGTTGACCAGTTCCGTCATTTTGCCAGAGCGGCGGAATATTGCCGCGTGACGCAGCCCACGCTGAGTGCTATGATCCAGAAACTGGAAGATGAGCTGGGAGTGAAGTTGTTTGACCGTACGGTGCAGCCGGTCTGTCCCACAGCGATTGGAGAAAAGATCATTGATCAGGCACGTGTCATTCTGGCACAGACAGCGCAGGTGAAAGAAATAATCAGTGAAGAGAAACAGTCACTGGCAGGCGTGTTCCATTTGGGGGGATTGCCTACCATAGCACCTTATTTACTTCCCCGCTTCTTCCCCCAACTGATGGAAAAGTATCCGGAACTGGATATACGTGTCACAGAAATGAAAACACAGAATATCCAGCAGGCATTGCATGCCGGAGATATTGATGCCGCAATTATAGCCAGCAAATTGGAAGACACTTTCCTGAAAGAAGAAACACTTTTCTATGAAACATTCTTCGGATATGTATCCTGCAAAGAACCTCTGTTCAAGCACGACGTGATACGCACTTCCGATATAACGGGCGAACGTCTCTGGCTATTGGACGAAGGGCATTGCTTCCGTGACCAGCTTGTACGTTTCTGCCAGATGGAAACGGTCAAAGTCAATCAGATGGCCTACCATCTGGGAAGTATGGAAACCTTTATGCGTATGGTAGAAAGCGGAAAAGGAATCACCTTCATTCCCGAACTGGCTGTTTCGCAACTGAACGAAGAACAAAAGAAACTGGTACGTCCGTTTGCCATTCCCCGCCCTACACGGCAGATAGTGCTTGCGACCAGCAGGGATTTTATCCGTCATAGCCTGCTCAATGTACTCAAAGAAGAGATACTGGCAGCAGTACCCAAAGAAATGCAATCCCTGCAATCCATTCAGTACTTGCTGTAATATTGCTTATTCCTGCGTACTGCTTCCGGCTGTATGGCGTTTCAACCATCGCCCTATTTCAGCTCCCTTAAAATAGATAATGAGGGAGCTGACTATGATAATCATTCCTGCAACGGTACTGAATGTCGGATACTCTCCCGGGAGCATGATCCAGCTAAGTATGGCGCCCAATATCGGGTTGATCAGTCTGCACATATTGATATCACTCACTTTGGCTCCTTTACTCTGTAAGGCGATAAACCAGAAACTGAAAGCAAAGACCGAGATAAATACCAGAATAGAAAGACTGATATAGAATCCGGCAGGCTTTCCGATAAATGAATGATACCCTTCCGTACCTAATCCTACCATATAGATGAGCAGTCCGCCGAAGAACATCTGCACGGCATTCAGGAAAATAGGGTTTATCTTGCCTTTATCTTCTGATACCGAAATCGCGGAATATCCCTGAAAGATGATACTGAGCAGCAAAAGTACAATTCCCGTGATCCCTTTCCAGTCCAGCGGAGCGCCATTGCTACCCATGCCTACGATAAGCAGCAAACCGATGAGGCTGACAATAAGGCTGATAATCTTGTGCACATTCAGCCGGTCATTGCTGGCCAGCAGATGGGCTAGCAGTACATTGATCAGAGGTGTCATTCCCATAATGATAGAAGAGATAGCCCCGCTGACGAAATCGACTCCGAAATAGAAAGCGGTGTACCCCATAAACATATTGATCAGGATCAAATTCAGAAACAGTTTGCTGTGTTGGCGTATTTCTTTCCACATCCCCTTATGCCAGGTATAAGCAAAAAGAATGATGCCTACAGTGGTAAAGCGGATTCCTGCAAAGTTCATCGGCGAAAAGTCGTAACTCAGTCCCTGCTTGATAAACGGATTGACGATAGCCCATAATACAGAGGCCAATATAGCATAAAAAAGTCCTTTTTTCATTTTATGGTTTGGTGGTTTTATTCAAAAATGCTGCAAAGATAGTAATAATTAGGCACATACATTTTGAATCTAGGTATTAATTCCTTATATTTGGAGAATCAACCATTTTTTATTTAGTAATATGAAAAAATACATTGCAGAAATGATCGGGACGATGGTGCTTGTCCTGATGGGATGTGGAAGTGCTGTTTTTGCCGGCAGTATGGCTGGTACTGTAGGAGCCGGCGTGGGAACGGTCGGCGTTGCTTTGGCATTTGGACTTTCAGTAGTGGCGATGGCGTATGCTATCGGAGGTATTTCGGGATGTCACATCAATCCTGCTATTACGCTAGGAGTATTCCTCTCGGGTCGTATGAATGGAAAAGATGCGGGTATGTATATGCTTTTCCAGGTTATAGGAGCGATTATCGGTTCGGCTATTCTTTATGCCCTGGTGACCACCGGCGGGTACGACGGGCCGACGGCTACTGGTTCCAACGGCTTCGGTGACGGTGAGATGCTACAGGCATTCATCGCAGAAGTGGTCTTTACTTTCATTTTTGTATTGGTGGTGCTGGGGTCTACCGATCCGAAGAAAGGGGCGGGAGCTTTCGCAGGCCTTGCCATCGGTCTTTCTTTGGTATTGGTGCATATCGTATGTATCCCTATTACAGGTACTTCCGTCAATCCGGCACGTAGCATCGGTCCGGCATTGTTCCAGGGTGGAGAAGCGTTGTCGCAGTTATGGCTGTTTATTGTGGCGCCGTTTGTAGGAGCGGCTGTCAGTGCGCTCGTCTGGAATTATTTCGGTGACAAGAATGAAAAGAAATAATAAGAAGAAATAAACGGATCACTTTATGATAAAATTAAGGGCGAGAGTTTCACAACTGTCGCCCTCTTTTGCGTAATTATATATTATAATAAAAAGAGTGTTTCTATAATTACTAGATTTAATTAGATGAGGGGAATTTCACTTCATAGAATTTTTCCCCGTTATATAAGGTCTTGACACGTATTCTGAGTCCTTTCTTGCCTTTCATCTGATCTTGAATCTTATCCAATTTGAAAGATATATACCCTTCGCCCAGACGGTCGGCGGTGTCGCCTTCGTCGTTATGTCGGAATTCAAGATCGATATACTCATCGTTGGCATCATCGGCAGCGGGTTCAGCTTCCTTGTTGTTGATGACCAGATTCAGGAAATGTTTCTTGTCCTCGCTATGCGTGCCGTAATATTGGAATTCGATTGTCAGATATTTCTTGTCTTGGGTAATCCACATATAAGTAGAATTGATTTTATCGTCTCCGATCTTCTCTTCCGTATTTTCTCCTTCCCCCATAGTCACGATTTCTTTGGTCAGGATCTCTTTTATTTCTCTTACCTGAATATTATAGTCATATCCCTTCACCGGTTCTTCCAGTTCTTTGAATATCACAAAGGCGCGTTGCCCGTCTTTATTCTTGTCACTGATCCATCCGTTTCCATTGCTCGGGAACATTGTTTTTCCATCATCCAGAGTGAAATAGAAATCCTTGCTATCCGGGCTGATCAGATTGATGGTGCCGATGACCAGTGAATCGGATGAGGAGTCATCATCCAGACACGACTGAAGTATCGGCATTGTGGTCATAACAGCAATAAAAAATGCAATGAATTTAAATTTCTTCATATACTATAAAAATGTTTTTTAATGAGTACTATTTACTTGCTTTGTACTCTGAAAATGCAAAGGGGGAGAAAATATTGCATTTGGATCTGTTAAAGAAACAAAAGTTGCAAAAGAGTTGTTCTCTCTGTGCAGTATTTCTATCTTTGCTGCATTTATAAGGTAAACACGTGTATAAGCAAATGGAAGAATTTGAGTTGTCGGAACAATGCAGGCTGGGAAATAATCGAGCCCGCAAAGAATTGTATGAGCATTATGGAGGGCGTTTGCTAGGCGTCTGTCTGCGCTATACCGGCGACCGTGATACAGCTCAGGATCTGCTTCACGATGGTTTTATAAAGATATTCAGTTCTTTCGACAAGTTCACCTGGCGGGGTGAAGGCTCACTTCGGGCCTGGATGGAACGGGTGATGGTCAATACCGCTTTACAGTATCTTCGCAAGAGTGATGTAATCAGTCAGTCTACGCCTTTGGAAGAAGTACCCGAAGATTACGAGGAACCCGACGCTTCGGCTGTAGAGATGATTCCGCAAGCGGTATTGATGCGATTTATCGAAGAGTTGCCGGCAGGATACCGTACCGTGTTCAACCTTTACACTTTCGAGGAAAAATCGCATAAGGAAATAGCACAGTTGTTAGGTATTAATGAGAAGTCATCGGCTTCGCAATTATTTCGGGCGAAGAGCGTGTTGGCTAAGAGAGTAAAAGAATGGATAATGAATAACGGATAGGTAGAGATATGGAAGAGAAAGAATTATGGATGAATAAGTTGAAGGAGAAGCTCGGGGATTACTCGGAGCCGCTTCCTGCTTCCGGTTGGGAACAACTGGAAAAAGAACTTATGCCTCCTGTGGAGAGGAAGATATATCCTTATCGTAAATGGACGGTAGCCGCTGCGGCTGTCATTTTATTGGCTTTGGTGTCATCGGTCAGCCTGTATTTCCTCGGGACTCCTGCTGCTGATGAAATTCGTCATGCCAAGACTCCGGCGTTAGCCTCTGTACCGGATGTTTTGCCGGATGCGCAGCAACCGGATATGACAGGAACAACGGTAGAACCGGTAGTGCGTCCGGTAGTGAAGAACCGCATCACGAAAGCAGAACGGAACATTCCCCAGCCGACGGCAAATATCGACGAACCTGTGAAGAAAGAAGAGCAGCAACCTTCGGAACGGAACGCTCAGACCGGCGACCGGAAAGAAAAAGAAGAAGTGGAACCGGTGGAAGAAACGAAGGCGGCCCAGCATAAGCCCGCAGATACGGAACAACCGAGAAATAAGCCGCGCCGTCCTTCTAGCAGAGACAAACTGCATATTCCGGCAGAAAAGGCATCTTCACAGAAAGGCACATGGTCGATGGGACTTTCGGTAGGTAACTCCGGTGGTGCTTCTACAGAGTTGGGATCGGGCATTCCTTCTTATATGTCCCGTGTGAGCATGGTATCGGTATCAAACGGTCTGCTGAGCATACCCAATGATCAGCAATTGGTCTTTGAAGATGGAGTACCTTATTTGCGTCAGGCCAATCAGGTGGTCGATATGGAACACCATCAACCTATCTCCTTCGGATTATCTGTCCGCAAGAGTCTGGCGAAAGGGTTCTCTGTCGAAACAGGATTGACTTACACCTTGCTTTCTTCGGATGCAAAGTTTGCGGACAGCGACCAGAAGACCGAGCAGAAACTGCATTATCTGGGTATCCCGTTAAAAGCGAACTGGAACTTCCTTGATAAGAAACTGTTTACTCTTTATGTATCCGGTGGAGGTATGATTGAGAAATGTGTTTATGGCAAGCTGGGCACAGAGAAGGAAACTGTGAAACCTTTGCAATTCTCCGTCTCCGGTGCAGTCGGCGCACAGTTTAATGCCACCAAACGGGTAGGTATATACGTAGAACCCGGTGTTGCTTATTTCTTTGATGACGGTTCCGATGTACAGACCATCCGTAAGGAGAATCCGTTCAACTTCAATATTCAGGCGGGTATCCGACTTACTTATTAGTCAATATAGTTGAGCTATATATTTTAAAAGCGATATTTTACCAATAACGGTTAAAATATCGCTTTTAAAGTTTTATATGCAGAAACTTTGCTGAAAAATCGGAAATCTGAGAAAATATTAATATCATTGTCACCTGTTTCTGACCGATGGTAACATACCTTTGTTGCAAAATTCTAAGCTATGGTGGATTCTATAAATGAAAAACGTTTATTAACCGAATTAAAGAACGGCTCCTTTCATGCATTTGAAAGATTATATAATATGTATAGCGGTAAGTTATACAACTTCATTATGCGAATTTCTTCCGGCAATCAATATATGGCTGAAGAAGTAGTTCAGTCTGCCTTTATCCGTGTTTGGGAAGTACGTGAGCGAGTAGAGCCGGAGTCTTCATTTATTTCTTTTCTTTGTACCATCGCCAAGAATTTATTAATGAATATGTATCAGCGTCAGACTGTAGAGTATGTTTACAATGAATATTTGAAAAATACAGGAGTAGATCGTGACTCCCAGACAGAAGAAAGTATTGACTTGCGATTCTTGAATGAATATATCGATTCTTTGGCTGAAGAATTGCCGGCGCAACGGAAGAAAATCTTTATTCTGAGCAAAAGGCAAAATTATACAAATAAAGAAATAGCGGAGATGATGGGTATTTCCGAAAGTACAGTTGCCACGCAACTATCTTTGGCCGTGAAGTTTATGCGTGAGCAGTTAATGAAGCATTATGATAAAATCGTTGCGCTTCTGTTTGCCTTTTTTGTTAATGAAATGTAATTGTAATCTTTGCTTTTGGATGGCAGATAGGATGAAAATGTATACCTGTAAATAAGTAGGAAGATGGATAAGATACATTATAAAGAGCTGATTGAAAAATATTTCGAAGGAAATATAACGGACACTGAAATAAAGGAGTTGTCCGATTGGATAAAGAACGACCGTCAGTTGCAAAACTGGTGGGAACAGGAGTTTACCAAGTCGGATGCCGCTATTGATCCGATACTGCGCGATAAACTCTTTGCACGGATAAAAGAAGGAACACTGAAACATACGTCACCGAGAACGAAGGGCGTGAGAACTCTCCCTATGACTCCTTGGAGGTGGGTGGCTGCTATTTTGTTACCTGTCTGTATTGCTTTTTTTACTTATTATTTGATCGATTCGTCGCAAATGACCAGTGCGCCTTTTATTGTCAAAGCAGATAAAGGTGATAAAGCTACAGTTGAATTGCCGGATGGAACGAATGTAGTGCTTAACTCAGCTTCTCAATTGAGTTATCTGAATAATTTTGGAGAGAAAGTCCGCAGAGTGCAACTGAATGGTGAGGCCTACTTTAAAGTCGCTCCTGATGAGAAACATGCGTTTATAGTGCAGGTAGGTGATTTGGAAGTAAAGGTATTGGGGACTTCCTTCAATGTATCTGCTTATGAAGATGCAAAAGACATTACGGTTGTTTTGTTGGAAGGGAAAGTAGGAATTTACACTCAGGAAACTTCGCGTATGATGAAGCCCGGTGATAAGATAGAATACAATAAAAACACTCATCAACTTGTTGCTACCCAAGTGCATCCCAACGATTATATTGAATGGACGAAAGGAAATATCTATTTCGAGAAAGAATCGTTGGAAAACATTATGAAAACTCTTTCACGGATTTATGATGTGGAGATACGTTTCGATTCGAATAAACTTCCTAAAGAATACTTTACGGGAACGATTCCTAGTGGCGGCATACAGAACGCCTTGAATATTCTCATGCTTACTTCGCCTTTTTATTATGAAATGGATGGCTCGGTCATTGTCTTGAAAGAGAAGTAGATAAGCATCTTTATCATGAAATTAGATATAGCCATTCCTGAGTTTTCCCCCGGAATGGCTTTTTAATTTATGAAGAACCGTTGGTTAACAAGAGTTAAAGATAGATAGCCGATTGGACGAAAGGGGAGAGCAGTCGGTATACCTGTCAAACAACTTAAAAGTTTTGATATATGGAAAACAGAACACCCTTTGTGAAACTCCCTCAGTCTACAGCAGGGAGAAGTAAGAACTGGAGAACATTACGGGCCATTTGTCTGCTACTGTTCATGAGCATCTCTTTGACCGCTTATTCTCAAATAACGGTTGATTTGAAAGACATTTCGTTAAGAGCCTCATTAAAAAAGATTGAGCAAGTTAGTAATTACAAGTTTTTCTACAGTGAGAGTCTGCCGGAATTGAGTTGGAAAGTTTCATTGAACGTTCGGGATGTAACGATCGACCAGACCATGACACGTCTTTTGGAAGGAATGGAACTGACTTACAAAAAAGAACAGGAAAACGTCATTGTGTTGATTCGTAAAACACAAAGTAAACAACTGACGAAAAAAGTAACCGGAACAGTTGTCGATGCCAACGGAGAACCCATAATCGGTGCAAGTATCGTGATTAAAGGTGAGTCTCACGGGACAATAACGGATTTTGATGGTAAGTTCGCATTGCCCGACGTACCGGAGAAAGCAGTCTTGACCATCTCTTATATCGGTTACAAGACAGTCAATCTTGCTACTACCGATCAGACATTGGTAAAGGTAGTACTTGAGGAAGATAGTAAGATGATCGATGAAGTCGTAGTAGTAGGTTATGGAGTTCAGTCACAGAAGCTGGTCACTACCTCTATCAGTAAAGTGAAGATGGAGAATATAGATCAGGGAAATGATTACAATCCGATTAAGATGTTGCAAGGTCGTGTGGCAGGTGTGAATATATCTTCTGCCTCCGGAACACCGGGTGAAACTCCCAATATAACTGTTCGTGGTATCGGTTCCGTTAGCGGAGGAAGTTCACCGCTGTATGTAGTGGATGGAATCCCCAGCGAAAAATATCCGAATTTGAATCCCAATGATATTGAGAGTATGGAAGTGTTGAAAGATGCGTCGGCAGCGGCAATCTATGGTTCGCGTGCCAATGCCGGGGTGGTGCTGATCACTACCAAATCGGGGCAGCAGGGGAAAACAAAGATCGAAGTATCCGGCCGTTACGGCTTTGCCTCCCTTGCCAGTGATATAGAGATGGCTAATTCAACGGAATACATGAATACTATGCAGGCTGCTATTGATAACTACAATGTGCAGATGGGAACCAACCTGCAACTGTATATTCCTTCTCAGATTCAGGAAACCGACTGGGTGAAAGAGATTTCAAGAAAGAACTCAAAGACGGGTGCCGGTTCTATCAGCATTTCCGGCGGAAATGAAAAGACTACTTTTTTTGCTTCCTTAGGAGCCAATACTCAGGAAGGCTATTTGAATAAGAGTAAGTATGACCAATACAATATGCGTGCTAAGTTCTCACATAAAATAAACAGCATCTTCAAACTAAATATGAATCTGGCAGGTTCGGCAAGTCGTTCGGACTTATTGGAAGAAACGAGTACCAGTTTGAAAGTATTGCGTACAGCCCGTGAGGAACAACCTTGGTATTCTCCTTACAAAGAAGACGGGACATCCTATAAAGTGAATGGAACGGATATTCTGCGCCATAATCCCCTCATGTTAATAAATGAAGAAGACTGGGTAGCAAAGAAATATCAGTTGTCGGGAGTATTCAGTATAGACGTCACCCCCTTCAAAGGTTTTAAATATACACCGACAGTGAGTGCGTACGGCATTTTGGATAATGTTTCAAAGAAGTTATCGGATAAGCACGATGCCCGTAAAAACAGTAGTGGTTGGGGAGCTTTGGCACAACAGAAAGACCAGAGTTTCCGTTATGTGATTGATAATGTTTTTTCTTACAATAACGAATGGAATAAACTTATTTACTCAGTTATGTTAGGACACTCTTTCGAGAAATACACTTACGAACAGTTTGGAGCAAAGAGTGATAATTACGCCAATGGTGCCTATCCTTCGTCCAGTTTCGATCTCATTAATGCCGGACCGAACATCTATGCCGGAGATATCAGTTATACTTCCTACGCTTTGGAGTCTTACTTTGGTCGAATCGCCCTGAACTGGGATAATAAATATATCCTGAATGCCTCGTTACGCAGCGATGGTTCTTCCCGCTTTGCGAAGAATAAGAGGTATGGTTACTTTCCCTCGGCTTCTTTTGCATGGAGAGCTTCCAATGAAGGCTTCTTTCCCAAAAACAAATATGTCAATGATGCCAAACTGAGATTAAGCTGGGGTATGACAGGCAGCATGGCAGGTGTCAGCAATTATGCTCCGTTGTCGCTCATTAGTGCGGGAGGCGCATCCTACAATGGCTCTGCCGGATTCCAGATTTCACAGGACGCACGTGCGCTGACTTGGGAGAAGGCAAGTCAGTTCAATATAGGTTTTGATATCGAAATGTTTCAGTCTCGTTTAACCTTGAACGTTGATATGTTCTATCAGAAAACGACCGATCTGCTGTTTAAGAAACCTGTAAATGCAAGTACCGGATATACCACTCTACAGTCTAACATCGGTTCGTTGGAGAATAAAGGACTTGAATTGGCATTAAACGGCAAAATTCTCACCGGAAAATTCAAATGGGACTTGGGAGGTAATATTTCTTTCGTAAAGAACAAACTGCTCTCTTTAATTGAAGGAAGTGAAATGTACGTTGTACCCAGTAGCGGGAGTAACCTTTTGGGTGGTTCCATGCATGCTTTGATCAACGGAGAACCCATCAGTACATTTTATATGTTGAAGATGGAAGGCATTTATCAGCGTGACGATGAAGTTCCCGCCAAACTTTATGCCAAGGGAGTGCGTGCCGGTGATGTGAGATATTTTGATTACAATGAAGATGGCGACATCACCGACGCCGACCGTGTGAATGTAGGAAAAGCTATTCCCGACTTTTACGGTGGTATTACTTCGAATTTCTCATACAAAGGTTTTGATCTGTCATTATTTGGGCAATTTTCCGTAGGTGGAAAAGTGATGGCGGCATGGCGGGGTGTCAATGGTTCCGAAGGTACCGACCATTTAGGTCTGGCACTGTCTAATGTAAAAGTGGGCGACCGTGGAGAATCCGTAGAACAGTTCTTTAATATCAGTAAGGAGGTAGCCAATGGATACTGGCGCGGTGAAGGCACCAGCAACTCGATTCCCCGTCCTGTAAGGATCGGTGTGCATACCGGATATGATTATGACTACAATGTTCAGACATCCACCCGCTATCTGGAAGATGCTTCCTACTTCAAACTGAAAACAGTCACATTAGGATATACCTTGCCGGAATCCATCACGAAGAAAATTCATGTGAACTCTCTGAGATTTTACGTTTCGGCAGACAACTTGCTGGCTTTTACAAAATATTCGGGTTACGATCCTGAAACTTCTTTCTCGGGCAGTCCCGGAGACTCCAATTACGGAGTTGATTTCGGCCTGCAACCAGTGTTGAGAACATTTATCTTTGGTTTGAATCTAAACTTTTAAAAACAGACGAGTATGAAACGATTTTATATGATCAACTATTTACTATGCGGCATTTGTCTTTTATGGATGACAGGATGCTCAAATATGCTGGATGAAATGCGACCGAAGGACAAGATACCTCAAGACGCATTGAGCGAGTCCGACTTGACAAAGTTGCTTAACGGGGTATATGCTGAAATGGAAGAACTGGTTTTCAAGTTCTATATGGACGGTGATGTGAAAGGAGAGAATTTCAAGGCGGGCCCGGGATTTTCCATGAATGATCCGATGTCGATGGCTCCGAGCTCCAAAGAGGTATTGGGGCAGTGGCAGAAATGTTTCACAGCCTTAAAGCAAGTCAATTTCTTGGTGGAGACCTACGAAGCATCCTCCAATAAAGACAGTCAGGTGGTGAAACAGACCGGAGGAACCGGCTATTATTTCCGGGCATTGATTTATTATCATTTAGTCACCCGTTGGGGAGGAGCGCCTATTTTACGTAAGCGTACTTACGATGTAGTGCCTATCTCACCCGAAGCCGATGTGTGGAATTTTATTAAAGAAGATTTGGGCAAGGCAGAGAGCTTACTTCCGGAATTTACCGATCGCTTTTACGTATCTTTAAGTGTATGTGATGCACTGAATGCAAAAGTTTGTCTGGCCTTGAAAGATTATACGAATGCGGCTATTTATGCAGACAGAGTGATCACTAAGTCCAATTTCGCATTGAGTACCACATCAGCTGAATATGCTAATGCTTTCATCTCCAATAGTAATAGCAAAGAACTGATTTTTGCTCTGGCCAATAAACGCAGCACGGGATTGTTACTTTTCTATCAGTCTGTTAATGATATTGACCCGACATGGGATTATTCTCCCTCTGCCGATTGCTATAGTCATCTTTATGCCGATACTTCAGTCAAAAAGCAGGATATTCGTGCCAAAGCAGTCTTTGGGGCAGACAATAGCCGGATCATCAAATTTCCGAATGGAAGCACCGGGCAGTTTGTGACCAACGAACAACCTTCTCAAACTCCTATAGTAGTGGCTCGTGTAGCCGAAATGTATCTGATTAAAGCGGAAGCACTGGGAGCAACGAACGGCCTGTCGACCTTGAAAGAGTTTATGAATAAGCGTTATGCTACAGTCTCATTACCTTCAAGCATGAGCGACACCGAGTTTCAGAATCAGATACTGGACGAACGCCATCGTGAACTGTATGCAGAAGGACAGCGCTGGTACGACTTGAAGAGGACCAATCGGTTGGATTTATTTACTTCGCTGAACGGAAGAAACTATTTAATGTACTATCCGGTTCCCCAGTCGGAACGCGATTTGGCAGGAGCCGAAAATTATCCTCAAAACGATGGTTATTAATAAATTAAGAAAGAACAGATTATGAAGAATATAAAAATATTTGCAACGTTTTGCATCTGCTTGCTGCTGTTTTCAGCCTGTTCGGATGACTGGAAAGAAAATGCGTTAACAGCCAAATTCTCTTTTGACAAGTCGCTGTATTATGTCGGAGATGAAGTTCGCATTACTAATGAAACCGTAGGCGGAGAAGGAAACTACACTTATGAGTGGGATTTGGGAGACGGAAAGACTTCAACGGACCCCAATCCCGTAGTCACCTATCAAACGAACGGTGCCTATACGGTGACTCTTCATGTGAAGGATGCAAAAGGCACTTATGCGATGGCTCACAAATTGTTGACCATTGATTCGGAGCCTTTGCCTGAAGTAGGAAATGTAAAACTGAAATGGGTAGGCGGTCATGTGTTAGGAGAAGTACGTTCTACAGCTCCGGCTGTCAGTGATGATAATGGGGTGTATATGACTTCCAATGATCATTATTTACGTAAATTTTCGGCAGCGACAGGAGACCAGCTTTGGGAATTTGACCTTTGGACATCTGCTGACGGCGATGCACCATCCGGAAATACGCATACTACTCCAAGCATTGAAATAGACGGAACAATCTACGTAGGAACCGGAGACACCAGTGGCAAAGTAGGACGTGTGTATGCAATAAATCCGGACGGGAGTAAGAAATGGCTGGTGGCAGGTGACGCTGAAAATGGCTTCTGGAATAAAGGAAAAGCTTCCACACCCCGTATCAATTACCTGACCTGTGCCATTGGGGAGAATCATGTATATATGGGTAATGGCGGTTCTACAGGATCAGTACTTGCAGTAGATAAGGTGACCGGCTATCGGGTAGGATACGTAGCGAATGCGGATAATTCCGGAGGTCCTTCCGGAGGAGTATCTGCAGGAATAGTATTGGCAAACAACACTTTAGTTTGGGGTGGCGGAAAGAATGGATTGTTCGGGGCTTCTGCTTCTGCGTTGAATGCCGGTGGAAATGTAATGTGGGCTTGGCAGGTATTTAGCTCCGGCGATGATAAGCCGTCAGAAAATATGAACGGTTCTCCGGCAGTAGATGAGGTTGGTACTATTTACGGAACAGCTACGTTTGCAGGAATGGGAAGTAGCGCATTTGCTATAGGAAGTGATGGAGTGGAGAAGTGGCGTACTCCTTTGGGCAATGTCGGCACGCTGGATCAAGGCGGTGTTGTGATAGGACTCGACGGAAGCATTATCGTTACAGTGAAACGTGCTCCGGGGGAAGCAACCGGAGGAATCATCTCTTTGTCTCCGGGAGGAGCTATCCAATGGCATTACGGCATTGCGGAAGATGTAAGCGGTTGTGCGGCAATTGATCAAGCAGGAAACATACATTTCGGCACCCAGTCCGGCAATTATTATATCATTAAACCGGAAGAATCGGATGAACAATTGATTCTGAAAAAAGACCTTGCTGCGTTGATTAGTGAAAGTGACTCTCCTTTAAAAGGAGATTGGGAAGCGGGAATCGGTAAAATCTGGAGTTCGCCTACCATCGGACCGGATGGAGCGATTTATATCGGAGTCACCAATACGGTGGACCCTACAAAGAGCGTGTTGGTAGCTTTGGAAGATGAGGGAATTACCGGGGCCGCAACCTCTGCCTGGCCGATGAAAGGGAAGGACAGACGTCACTCCGGAGCCCAATCGGGAGGGAATGGAGAGAATCCCGGTGGAGAAGAAGGAGGACAGTTGCCTGTGACGGGGAATTTGAAAGCAGATTTAAAGAGTCTGTTTGAAAGCACCTCTTATAAAGTGTGGCTCTGCGCGCATCGTGGAAATACCCAAAAAGGGATGAAAGAGGGGATTCCCGAAAACTCGTTACCTGCGATAGAACACTCGGTCAAAGCAGGAGTTGAGATGATCGAGCTGGATGCACGGCCGACCTCTGACGGTGTGTTGGTATTGATGCACGACAACACCATCGACCGGACAACAAACGGTAGCGGTGCGGTGGGAGACTTTACTTATCAGCAATTACAACAATTTTATCTGAAAGATGCATCCGGCAATATAACTGGCGAACGAATCCCGACTTTGGAGGAAGCGATGAAGAAAGGAAAAGGAAAAGTTTATTATAATCTGGATATTGTCAACAAGAATGTTGCGGTAAATACGATCGTCGCATTGCTTAAAAAATTGGATATGGAAGGTTCCACTTTGCTGTATGTATCCAACAATCGCAATTATGCATTTGATTTGAAGGCAGCCAACAGTAGTTTGCTGTTGCACCCGATGGCGAAAGCTACCGATGACATCACATACTTCTCCTCATCCTACACTGATAATGTACAAATGATGCAGCTGTCTACGTCAGATGCTATGGGTGGAACGATGGTTAATGAGATTAAAGATAAAGGCTGGCTTCTTTTCTCCAACATTGTCGGAGCGAATGATACCAATATGTTGTCGGAAAACTACTCCGGTTTGGTGGGAATGATTAACAAACGCATCAACATTGTGCAAACAGACTATGCTGAAGTAGCTGCCAAATATTTAAAGTCTAAAGGATACAGATAATAGTACATATAGATATGAAGAAATATATAATGATAGGAATCTTATTCGCATTTCCTTTCTGCCTGTCGGCAGACGAACCGGTGAAAGCCATTTATGCGAAGATAACGAACCCTGACAATAAAGAAATCACGGTTGTAGCTCATCGGGCAGACTGGCGTTACGCACCCGAAAATTCACTTGCCGCTATTGAAAGTTCCATTCGTCTGGGAGCTGACGTAGTGGAGCTGGATGTTCAGAAAACCAAAGACGGTCAATTGATCCTGATGCATGACAAAACGCTGGACCGAACGACTACCGGAAAAGGAAAGGTAGCCGAATGGACATTGGATTCTATCCGGACACTCTATCTGAAAAATGGAGCGGCACTCAAAACCAAGCATCGTGTACCTACTTTGGAAGAGGCTTTATGGGTTGCCAAAGGTCGTGTGATGGTCAATCTGGATAAAGCATATCCGATATTTGACGAGATTTTTCCCATCCTCGAAAAGACGGGAACAGTGGATCAGATTATCATGAAAGGTTCCAAGCCTGTGGCAGACGTAAAGAAAGACTTAGGTAAATATCTGGACCGTATCATTTATATGCCTATCATTCATTTGGATAAGCCGGGAGCAATGAAGCAACTGGATGATTTTATGACGGAGCTGCATCCCGTAGCTTTTGAACTTCTATTTGTATCGGATACCTGCCAGGCCCCCAAGCAAGTAAAAACGAAGTTGAAAGGAAAAAGTAAAATCTGGTATAATACGTTGTGGGATACGATGGCTGGCGGACATGATGATGATAAATCGTTGGAGAATCCGGACGAAGGATATGGTTATCTGATCGATACACTCGGAGCGGCCATCATTCAGACAGACCGTACTGCCTATCTGCTGGAATATTTGCAATCGCGTAAGAAGCGTAGTGAAAACGGCCAAGATGCGTATCATTAAAATATAGACTTCTTTATGGGATTTAAACTATTGGATTTTTATAAAATCTCTCCTCCGGTGTCCGGGGGAGAGACTGATCCGGAACGCTCTGTCCGTTTCAAGCGTATTCGTTGGGCTACCTTTCTGTCTGCCACTACCGGATATGGCATTTATTATGTTTGTCGTTTGAGTATGAATGTAATCCGTAAACCGATTGTAGAAGACGGAGTTTTTACCGAAACCCAACTGGGGATTATCGGTTCCTGCCTTTTTTTCGTATATGCCGTCGGTAAGCTGACCAATGGCTTTCTTGCTGACCGTAGCAATGTAAAGCGTTTTATGTCTACCGGATTATTGTGTTCTGCTCTGATCAACTTATGTCTGGGATTCACGAATTCCTTCTTTGCTTTTGTTCTCCTTTGGGGGTTGAATGGTTGGTTTCAGTCGATGGGGGCAGCATCAGGAGTTGTGTCGCTGACTCGTTGGTATAGTAGTAAAGAGCGAGGTACTTTTTATGGCTTTTGGTCGGCCAGCCACAATTTGGGTGAAGCTCTGACTTTTATATCCATCGCTTTGCTGGTCAGTTGGATGGGATGGCGTTATGGGATGATCGGTGCGGGAGTGATTGGTTTGCTTGGTTTTCTGATGATGCTTGCTTTTATGCGTGATACGCCTCAAAGTCAGGGCTTTTTGCTAGATCGGTGGGGGACGTCAGATGCTCATTCCGTTTCCGGTAAGCAAACCGAGGAATTCAATAAAGCTCAGAAAGCAGTTTTGAAGAATCCTGCTATTTGGATTCTTGCATTATCCAGTGCTTTTATGTATATCAGCCGTTATGCAGTCAATAGCTGGGGTGTTTTCTATCTGGAAGCGCAAAAAGGTTATTCTACTTTGGATGCTAGTTTTATTATATCTATCAGTTCTGTATGCGGAATTGTAGGTACGGTTTTCTCAGGTATTATTTCAGATAAGTTTTTTGCTGGCAGTCGTAATGTTCCGGCTTTGATATTCGGATTAATGAATGTGTCTGCTCTTTGTTTGTTTCTATTGGTTCCGGGGGTACATTTTTGGGTGGATGCTTTGGCGATGGTGCTCTTCGGTTTGGGCATTGGAGTGCTGATTTGTTTTTTAGGAGGACTGATGGCTGTCGATATTGCTCCCAGCAATGCTTCGGGAGCCGCTTTGGGAGTTGTCGGTATAGCGAGTTATATAGGAGCCGGTTTGCAGGATGTGATGAGTGGCATTCTGATCGAAGGTCAGAAGACGGTGCAAAATGGAGTAGAAGTTTACGATTTTACATATATCAATTGGTTTTGGATTGGTGCAGCCTTGCTTTCAGTAGTGTTTGCTTTGTTGGTTTGGAATGCAGGAGAGAAAAGAAGTGAAATAAATTGAGTACATTAAAGTAAAAATAGAGTCATTGTTTTTGAAGGTATTAGTCACCATTTCGGGAAGCAGGCAATAGCTGTGCTTTCCGGAATGGCTTTTTTATAATTAATAAAAATCGTTTTTATGGAAAATTCATTGAGTGATGAATTGTTTTGTTCATTGAAGAATGAACTTCGTGAAGTAGATGCACAAATCAGTGTGCATAGTAAAAAACTGTTGGAGCTGATTGACCAAAAAAAAGAATTGTCGTCCAACTGATTCGGGAAGAAGAACAAATGACGCCCACTGTTATCGAATATCGGGGAGATCCGAAACGGTATGTTTCTGTTATTCTAGGTGCCATTGACCGGGGGAGGTTGACGTATAATGGAGACGCGAATTGCGAACAGACGTTCCGGTCCTTGTCAAGTGTGATAGATGTCATAAGCCCTAAGAACGGGAAAGCGCTCAGTATCGAAACGTTGGTTTCGTATGAGAAGAAAGAACGTGCCGGGGAGTTTTCAGATTATTCGGAAGGGAAATTCGAATAAAATGAGTACCTGAGAGGGAATTTAAGCCCGTTAGCAGTATAAATTCGACTTTGAAAGTTGTATGATATTGAAACTTTTATTATATTTGCACAATGAGAAGAAAAGTAATAGCATACGGTCAATACTACAAGGATTTTCTTGCCACTCTGACAGAAAAGGAAATTCAAAAAGTGAAATATGTGCTTTCATTGCTTGGAACAGAAGACCGTTTGCCTATCAAATTTATAAAGGTTATACGTGATGGTCTATATGAACTACGTATATCATATAACGGAAACATTTACCGTATCTTTTTCATTTTTGATGAAGGGCAAATAGTTGTTTTATTTAATGGCTTCCATAAGAAAACACAGAAAACCCCATCATCTGAAATAGATAAGGCATTAAAAATAAAGGAGGAATATTATGAGTACAAAAAACAACATGCTGACTGATATCAGCGCAGAACTTGATAAGGAGTTCGGAGCACCTGGGACTCCGGAACGTGAAAAGTTCGATGAAGAGGCATACGCTTTTTATACTGGTCAAATACTGTTGGATGCACGACGGGAAGCAAAAGTAACTCAGTCTGAATTAGCAAAGAGAATCAATGCAACTAAATCGTATATCTCACGTATTGAAAGCGGAGCTATAAATCCAAGTGTAGGAACATTCTACCGAATTATTAATGCATTAGGATTGAAGATTGAAATCGTAAAACCAATCATGGGTATATAGTCGAAAAAACCGAAGGATATCTTAATCCTTCGGTTTTTCATATTTTACTTTCCTATCACTTCGATTAACCAACGATTTAAGTTCCGGCTTTCTGCACTAAATTCCACTCCGATCTTTACAATAAGATATTCTTCCTTCGTATATCTTCAAAGGTTTGTATTCCAATAGGAAGTTTACGCATCAAGTTGTCCATATCTGATTCTTTTGATCTTTTGCACATCAAAGATAACAAATATTTCCTGAAGTCTGCTTCAATTGGTGGGCTGATTTGAAAATGCGGTGGGAAATTGAAAAAAGACGGTTGTGTTTTTCCGATTTTCCGCCGTCTTTTTGGAGAAAGAAAAGGTAAAAAGTGAGAGGAGTGAGAGAGGATTTCTAACATTCGTATTTTTTTTAGAGAAATATAGAAAGTAGAAATAAAGAAATAAAATAGAAAAAGTTTCAATTCCTCTCTCACTCCTCTCACTTTTTGGGGGGAAGATGATGAAAAATAATATAAAACGAGGAAATGTGTTGTATAGTTGAACAACATTCCTTATATTTGCGTTATGGAAAAGAAACGTAAGATCCGTACATACGGAGGTTACTTTGAGGCTTTCATGGAGACTTTAACCGAAAAGGAACAAGATAAGATTCAATACGGATTACTCTTGTTGAAAACACAAGAAAGACTCTCCGCTAAATTTGTGAAGTTTATTCGGGATGGAGTTTTTGAACTTCGCACAGAATATAATAACAATATATACCGGGTATTTTTCATATTTGATGATGGTAATATTGTTGTGTTGTTCAATGGCTTTCAAAAGAAGTCACAAAAAACACCTGGTCATGAAATTGATAAAGCAGTTAAAATAAAGGAGGAATATTATGCAGATAAACAATCATCAAATAGTAGATTATGATGCTGTCCTTGATGCCAAATTTGGTGCTGAAGGTACTCCCGAGCGTGCAGAGGCAGAAGAAAAGGCCTACGCCTTTTATACAGGACAGATTATCGAGGACGCAAGAAAAAAGGCTAAAATCACTCAGGCTGAATTAGCCCGGCGTATCGGCTCTGACCGTTCTTATATTTCAAGAGTAGAAAGTGGTCAGACAGAGCCTAAAGTATCTACTTTCTATCGTATAATGAATGCGTTAGGCTGTAAAATCGAATTTTCAATGATTTTGTAAAAACAATAAATGCAGAGTATCTGTCAAGATGACTCTGCATTTTGCTATATTCACAAGGCTTTCCCGCTTCTATTCATACAGCCTGTTTGATTTTACCTGCTCGATATCTATAATAAATACGGCATATCGGCGCCCGTTATTTCCTTTTTTAGATTCAAAATGGTGCTTAGTCATCACCTTCCCCAACTGTATTTTTGATCCGATGGAATACTGATAACCGGTACGCTCACGTATTAGTTCCGCAATCTCACTGACAGTCAGATAATAAACCTTCTCGAAACGTTCCGGCTTGCGGATATGCGTAAGAACCATTTCTTCTTCCGGTGAATGAAAGATGAAAGCCTCGTTATTCTCTTCAAGCCGTTCATTGTCCGCTTGCGTGAACCAGTATTGATATCCCGGCTTATTCAGCAGATATTTGATCTGAGCATAGAGCTGCGCATAATTGATGGTAATAAATTGGATGGAATAAGGATGAAAACAAAGGAAACGCCGGTTGCCTGTCGTGTCGTGAAGCACTTCCTGATAATTGCAGGTTCCTGCAAAAGAGGCCGTATGAGGGAAGTTTTGCGAACGGCGTGCATAAGGCAGACGGAAACTGATCACTTTGCGCGTTACCAAATCTTTGAATGCATTCAGTTCCCGACCGCTCATCCCTTCAAACTCGTCGAGATTGATCAGCATGGCCTGCGTTATTTTGGCTAAATCATCTTTATTGTTCGAATTGATTAGTCCGGTAGAGAGATAAGCACGCAGTTCGGGAGGCAGGAGATTATTGATAAAGGTAGTCTTTCCTATGTTCTGTATCTCGCTGCATAGCAGAAGTACCGTGTGATTGACAATATTCTCTTGAGTAGCCGCTGCGCACATCGCCACCAGATAACGTTCCAGGCATTCCGCCCAAAACTCCTGATGACTCGTCTGGACACTATCCGCCAGGATACGGATATAGTCGGTTCCGTCCCATTCGGGCAGTAATTCAAAATACTCGCGAATGGGATGATACGACTGGCTGAAATCGGAGTAAATCAGATTTTCGATTGTTTTGACAGTGCAGGCATATCCCAGTTCGTTGATTTCTATCCAGATACTGTTTTCCATCATCTCATCCAAGATGCGGAAAGGCTCCGGTTTCTCGGTGTCGGGATGCCTTCTGCGATATTCCATGATATGCAGCACTTCGTTGTAGCGTGTTTCGTAGTGCTCGCTGATATATTGCTCTATCCGTAATATTCGTTTCTGCGTGCCATTTAGCTTACAGGTATTAAATTCGTCGGTATGAGCGTAGGCGCTATTGATCAAAGAGGCTGTCTCGTCCGCCGGAAAGTCTGTAAACTGGCTTTTGATAAAGGCGGATGCTTCCTCCTGCGGAATGCCGTAGCGATTGAAGGTACATGAGAGATGGTGCAGATAATTGTTCCGGTTGCCCACTATGTATTTTTCGGACTTGTTGTGATAGTAGGTTAAAGTCAGCACCAGAGAAGCGTTGGCGGAATGGGCGTTGAGCGCTGTGTCTTCATTCGTCGGGGGGCCGTCCGGAGGAGTCTGTTGTTTACTGCCGGAGAGATTTTTACGATTTGAAACCTTGTAGGATGCCTGAGGTTGATCTACAAGAAAAGCGTCAGCGTTCGGATTGAAATAAATCTCCGGATCGTAAGAGAACAGACAAGTGCGTGCCACATCCTGACCGGAGGTGTCGATTTCTATCTGACAGAGTTCGGTGTAAAAAGAAACGAGTCTGGTGTAAGCTGCATGATGGAAGTCTTCTATTTCCTGAAGGGTTTCGGGCAATGTCTCATCCGGATGGCATGCGCGTACTATGATTTTCACGCCCATCCCTTTGGGGCTGATAAAGGCGATGCGGGTGTAATCGCATCTCTTGATGATAGGGAGGATGCGTGCCAATTCTTCTTTGCTGAGGTGGTCGATGTCTATCACGATGTGTCCCAGATATTTGACGAGGTTCACTTTGGTACGCCTTCCTCGGTAGCTGGCGGAGAAGGCGATTGCCGGCAATTCTTTTTTCTTCTCATTGGCAGCCTTTTCTCCTTGCTCTGCAAAGATGCGGCGTATTTCTTCGACTTTTTCCCGGTAGGTAAAACAGCCGATAGTGGACACTATTTCTTCTTCGGTCATCTCTGCTATTGCGTAGTAGAAACCTTGAAATATGGTGAAATGTTTCATTTTTATTTTGATTATTGTTTGTCGATGCAAAGGAACTTCTTTGCGGAAATGTGTAAAGGAACTTTGTATAAAATGGCAATAAGTTACTACGGTTCGCCCAAAAAGTGTATGATAGTTGCCACTTGTTTCGGCGAAAGGAGACGGTTGCGTGCGCGGTAGCCTTCCTGTTCGAGTTCGTGCAGGAGAGGGAGGTTGTAAATAATCCAACGACGAAGTATTTGTAAAGCAACTTTGAGGCAGACATGGGGATTGTAAAGGTGAGCCAGTTCCGCTTTGGTATAGGTGCGGATAAGGAAAGAATCTTCTTTGTAATTCATGATGTTTTCTTCTTGTTTTATGCTATAAAGTTACATAAAATTCATTGTTATTCAAAGGTTTGACTTCGTTTTTATTCGTTGGGAATCAAGAAACTTCGTTGGGGAATATGGCTTGTCCGGCTATCCTTATCTTTGTGCTGTTAACAAGAAGGGGATGCATCCTATGTATTATAAACTTTAAAATTATTTTATTATGGCAATGACAGTATCTTATTCAGTGGTGCCGCGCAAGAATCCTGCAAAAAAGAGCGAACCGGCAAAGTATTATGCACAGGCGCAGGCGTCGGGAGAGTTGGACTTTGAAGAGTTGTGCGAAGCGATCACCAGTCGTTCTACTTGTACGGAAACGGATGTACGTGCGGCTATTTCGGGTATTCTTTACGAAGTGAAGCGTGCGTTGAAGGCAGGAAGAATTGCGAGACTGGGCGATTTGGGCAGTTTGCAGATAGGACTCAACAGTGAAGGTGCGGCATCGGTCAAGGAATTTTCCGGTTCAATGATTAAGGGGGCGCATCTTATTTTCCGCCCCGGTAAGACGCTGGCGGAGTTGATGAAGATTCTGAGTTATCAGCAAGTGCAGACTCGTGCGGTGGCGCAGGCGGGTGCAGGCGATGGCGGGGGAGAAGACCCTGACAAGAATCCGGATTCCGGTGGTGATGGCTCCGGTGATGAAGAGGCTCCGGACCCTACGGTATAATTGGCAGACGGGTCAAGGTAATAACGAATTAGAATAACTTCCATTAATATTTTGATAAGATGAAAGAAATAGTAAGTCGGATTTTAGATGTGATCATGTATCTGATTCCTTTCTTCGGAAAGAGAAAGCGGGACAGGGTGGTGAGAGAAGTGCGCTATCATACTACTTGTAAGGAGGTGTGCAAAGTGAAAACGACGGAAAGGGAAAAGGAACATGAGAAAGATTAGTCTGATTGTGATCCATTGTTCCGCCACCCGTGTCGATTGCGACTTTACGGCAAAGGATGTGGATACGGCTCACCGTTATCGTGGCTTTTCGTGCTGGGGGTATCATTATTATATACGCAAGTCGGGCGAGATTGAGCCGATGCGGGATGAAGATACGGTCGGAGCTCATGCACGTGGCTATAATGCGATCAGCTTAGGTGTATGTTATGAGGGCGGTCTGGATGAGAATGGAAAAGCTGCGGATACGCGTACACCCCGTCAGAAGGAGGCGCTACATCGCTTGGTACACGAATTGTTGCAGCGTTATCCGGAAGCTAAAGTAGTAGGGCATCGGGATTTAAGTCCCGACACCAACTATAATGGGATCGTAGATCCTTGGGAACGGATTAAAGAATGCCCTTGCTTTGAGGTCATTGGAGAATTCTCCATTAATTAACTACCACCGTAGTGAAATACTCTTTGAATACCTCCGCAGCTTTTTCAAGCTGTTCGGGGGTATTTTCTTTTACCCCTTTCATCTTGTATTCCTGTCCCATCGCTTCGTACTTATGTACGCCCAGTGTATGGTAAGGCAGTATTTCCACCCGTTGGATCATCTTGTATTTTCCGAGTGCTTCTCCCAGTGCGCGTATGTCTTCTTCAAAATCGCTGTATCCGGGCACTAGCACGTAGCGTAGCCAGAAAGGTTTCTCCTGTTCTTCCAGCCAGGCGGCCGTGCGGATGGTTTGCTCGTTGCTTCTTCCGGTGAGCGTCTGATGGCGGTTGGGGTTGAATTCCTTTATATCCAATAACACAAGATCGGTCAGTCTGAATAATTCTTCTACGTCTTCGTTCCAAAGTCCTCCGTTGCTGTCCAGACAGACATGGATGCCTTTTTCTTTCAGTTCGCGGACCAGCGGGACGAGTGTTTTCGCCTGAAACGTCGGTTCGCCTCCGGAGAAAGTGATTCCTCCTCGTTTCCCGAAGAAGGGGCGCTGGCTCATTGCCATGCGGACGATTTCTTCCGGTGGGGTAGGCGTGCCTCCCTTTCCTGCTATCGTATCCGGATTGGCGCAATAGAGGCAGCGGAAGTTGCATCCTTGAAGAAAAACGACGAGCCGTAAGCCCGGCCCGTCGAATGTTCCCATACTTTCGTATGAATGTACGTTTATCATCATATAGAGTAATAGATTACATACGTTCGTGGAAGCTACGGCTGATAACTTCCAGTTGGTGTTCGCGGCTCAGCTTCACGAAGTTTACGGCATAGCCGGAAACGCGGATAGTCAGCTGCGGATAGTTTTCCGGATGCTCCATGGCATCGTACAGCATATCACGGTTCAGTACGTTTACGTTCAGGTGGTGAGCACCTTTGGTGAAGTAACCGTCCATCATCGTTACGAGGTTCTCGATACGGTCTTCGTCCGTAGCACCCAGTGATTTCGGAACGATAGAGAAGGTGTTGCTGATACCGTCCTGTGAGTCACGGTAACGAAGTTTCGCTACAGAGCTCAGAGAAGCGATCGCACCATTCTTGTCGCGTCCGTGCATCGGGTTGGCACCCGGAGCGAAGGCAACACCTTTGGCACGTCCGTCGGGAGTAGCACCGGTCTTTTTGCCGTACATCACATTGGAAGTGATAGTCAGCAAGGAGAGGGTAGGACGGGCATTCTTGTAAACTGGCAATTTCTTCAATTCTTCGCTGAAGAAGTATACCAGGTCTACGCCAAGGTGGTCTACCTTGTCGTTGTCGTTACCGAAGCAAGGGAATTCTCCTTCGATGTCGAAACCTTCTGTCAGGCCGATATCGTTGCGGCGGGCAGTTACTTTCGCATATTTGATGGCAGACAGTGAATCGAGGGCGATGGAAAGTCCGGCTACACCGTAAGCCAGGTTGATGCGCGGGTTCGTATCTACAAGAGCCATCTGGGCCTTCTCGTAGTAATACTTGTCGTGCATATAGTGGATGATGTTCATCGCTTCGTTATATACGCGGGCGATTTCGGTCAGCACTTTTTTGTAGTTGTCCATTACTTCTTCGAACTTCAGCGTGTCACTGGTCAGTACGGGGATGTTCTTCACCATGACTGTACCGGTATTCTCGCAACGTCCGCCGTTGATGGCAAGCAACAGGGCTTTGGCCAGGTTGCAACGGGCACCGAAGAACTGAATCTGCTTGCCTATTTCCTGGTATGATACGCAGCAGGCGATTCCGTAGTCGTCGGACTGACGTACTTCACGCATCAGGTCGTCGTTTTCGTACTGGATAGAAGAAGTGTCGATAGAAACCTTTGCACAGAATTCTTTGAATCCTTCCGGAAGTTCCGGGCTCCAGAGTACGGTCAGGTTCGGTTCCGGTGAAGGGCCGAGGTTGTACAATGTCTGCAGAAAACGGAAGGAGGTCTTTGTCACTTTGGTACGTCCGTCGTTGAGACGTCCGCCCAGAGATTCGGTTACCCAGGTCGGGTCGCCTGCAAAGATGTCGTTGTATGATTGCATACGCAGGTGGCGGACCATACGCAGTTTGATGACAAACTGGTCGATCAGCTCTTGCGCGAACGATTCGGTGATGGTTCCTTTGCTCAGTTCATATTCCAGATAGATATCGAGGAAAGAAGAAACGTTACCCAGTGACATAGCGGCACCGTCTTGTTCTTTGACGGCGGCAAGGTAAGCCATATATACCCACTGTACGGCTTCTTGTGCCGTGTAAGCGGGACGGCTCAGGTCGAGACCGTAGTATTCGCCCATCACTTTCATGTCTTTCAGTGCCTTGATCTGTTCTGCCACTTCTTCGCGCAGGCGGATGCGGGCCTCTGTCATCGGACCGGTGAGGTTGTGCAAATCTTCCTTCTTTGCTTCGATCAGACGGTCGATGCCGTAAAGAGCCATACGGCGGTAGTCACCGATGATGCGTCCGCGTGCATAATTGTCGGGAAGTCCGGTAAGGAATCCCAGCGAACGGAAGGAACGGATTTCTTCCGTATATACGTCGAATACTCCGTCGTTGTGCGTCTTGCGGTAGTGAGTGAAAATATCTTTTACGCGGTCGTCCACTTCCACGCCGTTTTCGTGACAGGCTTTGCTGACTACGTTGATACCTCCGAAAGGCTTGATGGCACGTTTCAGAAGTTCGTCTGTCTGCAGGCCGACGATCAGTTCGTTTTCCTTGTCGATATATCCGGCCTTGTGGGAAGTGATGGTTGATACGGTAACATTATCTAATGAGCGGACACCGTTGTTTTCTCTTTCTTCTGCCAGTGCTTCGAGGCAGCGGTTCCATACGGCTTTGGTACGTTCTGTAGGTCCTTCGAGGAATGAAGCATCTCCGTAATACGGAGTGATGTTATGACTTACGAAATCTCTGACGTTGATTTCGCTGCTCCAAAGACCGTCTTTAAAGATCTTGTTTAATTCCATAAAATGATAAAATTAGAGGTTGTAGTTATCCTATTCTTTAGAGCGCACAAAGTTACAATCATTTTTCATATAATCAGCATAAATATGCTCTATTTTATGCTTTTCAACATAAAATACCTATTAATTGCTATCCTTAGGAAAAGATTAGATTAAATTTTTAGTGAAAACTCTTGCAAGTTTAAAATATCTTCGTACCTTTGCACCGCTTTTAACGAAAAGCACTTCTGATAAGGAAGTTTTGGAGAGGTGGCAGAGTGGTCGATTGCGGCGGTCTTGAAAACCGTTGTACTGCGAGGTACCCGGGGTTCGAATCCCTGTCTCTCCGCAGAAATTATAACCCCTTGTAAATCAATGATTTACAAGGGGTTTTTTAGTTCTTCAAATATCCCGAACCTATTTGTTAATGTGTTGTATTGTGTTGATAATTAGTATTTTATGATATTTTTTCTTTGTTACTTGTTCTAATTTGGCATTAAAAATAGATGTTGAGGGTGGCTAAATCGTGTCCCAAAATTGAACTGAGAAATATCCACGATTTAATATCTATCTTTCACATAATGAGTTAATTGTCCTCTCGTTTCTCAAAAAGATACTTTTTTGCTTTATTGTATAATTGTTTTTGCTCTCCTTTGGTAATTGTTTAATTTAAAGCCTATCATTATGAGACAAACATTTTCCTTATTATTCTTTTTGAAGAAAAGACAGAATCACATGGAGGGTCTACATCCGATTATGGTTCGTATCACTATCAATGGTGAAAGTACAGAGGTTAGTACTGGTCAGAAATCATTAATAGCTAATTGGAATATCCGATTACATCAGTGTGTAGGGAGTAGTGCAAAACAAACAAACTTATTTTTGAAAAGTATCAGGTTCAGGTTAAATCAAATTTATTATCAACAGACTTTATATGGCCAAATGACTACTTCTAAAAAGGTTAGAGATACTTTTACTGGAGCAGATAAAAAATTACATTATTTACTTTCATTATTTGAATTGCATAATGAGAGTATAAAGAAGCAGGTTGGTATAAGCAAATCCGCTACGACTTATCGGAAGTATGAGACTACACGTAAGCATCTACAAGGCTATCTTCGAACTAAATGCTTGGAGGATATAATTCTGGAAAATATTAATCATGCATTTATTTGTGGATTTGAAGTCTACTTACGTGTTACAGCGCATTGTGCACACAATACAACTGCTAAGTTTTTACAGTTTTTCAAGCGAATAATTATCCTTGCTCTAAATAATGGGTATATAATAAAGAATCCATTCTCAGAGTATCAGATCAAACTACAAAAGGTGGATAGAGGATATTTGACTAAAGAAGAGCTTCAAAAAATCATAGTGAAGAATTTTGATATTAAACGGTTGGAGTTAATCAGGGATCTTTTTGTTTTTTCATCGTTTACAGGTTTATCTTATATAGATATAAAGAATTTATCCAAAGATCATTTGTATATTGCTCACGACGGAAATTTATGGTTGCGTATGAACCGTAATAAAAGTGGTGAAACAACAAATGTGCGTCTGTTTAATCTTCCTAAAAGTTTAATTTCAAAATATGATAATCCTGATTCGACTTATTTGTTTCCGGTTCCGAGTAACCAAAAAGTAAATGCTTATTTAAAAGAGATTGCTGATGTATGTGGTATTCATAAAAATCTAACCTTTCATGTTGCTCGGCATACGATGGCAACGACTGTTTGCTTGGCAAACGGTGTGCCTATTGAGAGCCTATCTAAGGTTTTAGGACACACTAATATAAAAACTACTCAACTGTATGCCAAGATTACAGATGAAAAATTGAGTAATGATTTGGCTATACTCATATCAAAGATAGATTAGACTTTTACATCTTAAGCTTCATGTATTGAAAATAGATGGAGCTTAAGAAAACTTAATTTGGTATTGATTTTATTTGTAAAGAAACTGTTTTAGTACAAACTCTACGACCAAAAGGTGGGCCGTTCGCCCTCATGAAGAATCAGTGACAAAGTTCAAGCGCTAGCTTAAGCGACTGTGCAAGCGGAACTGGAGTATTTCCATGTCTGACCGCATCTCCCGACTGAATCTCGTGATACGTGAATGGATAAACTACTTCTGCCTGTCTGACATGAAAAGTAAGATGGAGAAGATAGATGAACATTTGCGCAGGATGCTACGAGTGGTAATATGGAAGCTGTGGAAGAAACCGAAGAAACGTACGTGGGGGTTTCGTAAGCTTGGTGTTAGCGATGATTTAGCTCAACGCGCTTCCGTTTGTGGTAATCGGTACCAGTGGATGGTAACTAAAACATGTATTGCTCGGGCTATATCCAAGAAATCGCTATCTTAAAAGGGGGTAGTGAACTGTTTGGACTACTACACATTACGACATGCTTTGAAAATAAATTAAACCGCCGTATGTATGCCGAACGGTACGTATGGTGGTGTGAGATTGTGCCACGAGAAGCATGTGCTAAATGCTTCGCAACTATGTA